>Ga0065711_1027638_pt1 | contig 47299 bp, 28 predicted proteins | sample Hoacrofraction12_FD_59098 | JGI IMG/M metagenome (GOLD analysis project Ga0065711, IMG submission 59098) | Hoatzin crop microbial communities from Cojedes, Venezuela - Epithelial fraction 12 v2 (version 2) | ecosystem: Host-associated > Birds > Digestive system > Esophagus > Crop | place...
TTTTTTTTTTTTTTTTTTTTTTTTTTTTTTCTTTTTTTTTTCTTTTTTTTTCTTTTCTGTTGGTGAGATATTAATTGTTTTTTCAGGGGGAAAAGGACTAAGAGGGCAATGATCTGGGGAAGTGATGGGGGAGATGGACATCTTGTGGACGTGGCCTCTTACCCTACTGAGCCACCGGCACATTTTCTGAGCAGGAGAAAGTCCGTGGAGGTGAAGGGCTGAGGCTTGGGAAGGAGCTTTATGACAAGAAATGGGAAGATAGAGACCAGGTTCGGGCACTGTCCCGCTTCTGTCCCCACAATGGTGACCCCAGGTTTCCTGACGCCTCAAAAGGCACCTTTGGAGATACTGAGGTGGATTCCTCAGGAAGGAAACATAGGGAATGCTCAAATATTTAAGTCAACCCAAGCCAGAAAAGGCCCGTTCAGGATTTCACAACTGGAGAAAAGAGGGCAGTGTTCAAAATAAAAAGAGAGACTAAATAAATACCATGTAACTTATTAATATCTAAGTTATAGCCCTGCTGCTTCTATACTTAACAACAAACACCTCGTTCTCTTCACCATATGGAATCACAGAAACAAAAAACTTGATTTATACTGCTCAAAATTGGACTTACAGCTCTTACTTCTGCTGGATACCGTAGGGAATGAACTCTTGCCTGTGCATGCATTTTCAGCTGGGGGGAAATATAATCCGGCCTCTGGTAAATATCCAAAAGAATGGAAATTCTGCTAGAAGATTTAAGATATTACAAGGTTGTGTTGATAATTTTTTTTAACTTGTAAATAGAGATATCTTAAAGTGCTCTTAAAGCTGCTTTACAACAATTAAGAAAGAGATTTTAAGAGACCACAGTTCCAGGATGTCAGCCTTAGCACTTTAAATAATAAGTCTCACAATTATAGACGTCTTCCTGCTTGAAAAGCAAGTGCGAGCCACTCATCATTCTGAAACCCATTAGCAGAGATGATTAAGGGCCTTTCCATCCCAGCACAGCGGTGCTGTAGCACCCTAATTCAGAGAGTAAAACTTTGCTTTACACCCTCCGTGGCACTGCGGGAGTGTTTGGAGGTGCTCTCCTGGTTTAATTGATTTTAAGCAATGACCAATCTGATTTCCTAATCTGTGTGTGCCCTTACAGCTTAAAAGCCTGAAATTTCCCTGTCATCATTTTAAGGGCACAATGCAGGGAAGTGACATTGGGGGCTCATGGGGCTCGGAAGTCGGCCATGTGAAATCACATAAAACCTGTTTTTCAGTAGGTATTTCCCACCGAGGAAAGCAGACCACCCCGAAGACCAGAAAGAGGAACATTTTTTTAGTGCTGTCTCTGACTTGCTGTCCTGGAATAAAAATAAACAGATTAATGACTGAGATGACATCATTTCCCATCATATATGATCTGCTGTAGGTTAAAATATTCATTAAATAGATAGTTCAGGCACCGTGGGTTTGACAGTACCATTTTAGGAGCAAAGGCATTTTGATCCCTGTGTTCATACACGTGCAAGTGAAATAAATGCAAAGCTTCACATAATAAAATAGCACCACCACATTTCTGGCTTTATCTGTTCTTCCCAAAAGGTACCTGCATAACACAACATACATTTTTAATACTCTATGGTTATGTATTTGTACAGTAAGGTTACTGTAAAGGAGTACAACTGTTCAGAAGATGAATGTTTTCTCTCCTGCAACACTTCAGCCTACAATATTAAACTACAGCTGTGTACTATATATGCTAAAAATATGGCAAAAATATTCTTATTAAAGATAATGCACCAGTTTGGAGGAGGAAAAGCAAATATACCGTGTAGAGATCTCGAGAACATCCAGCACGGAGGAGGCCGGGCACACCCCTGTTATGATGAACACTCAACGAGCACTTTGCAGGCGCTGAGTGACCAATGCTCCCAAAACCCACAGCGAGGAAGGTTTTAGCCGGCCGCATTTTCAGAGAATGGCTCAGTTCTTCTCTCCCTTGCATCCTCAAGTCACCAGCAATCGTGGGGGACTACTACTGATCTTCAGCAGGAGGAGGATTAGCATCAGTCCCCAAAGAGGAGATGGAGAGGGGAGGTAGGTGAACACCCTGTAGGGCAAGGATGAGATGAGAAATGTTCCAGCTCGTGGTTGTGTCAGGCTTGCTCAGCGCTGCTGACTCCAGGGAGGCTGGGGAAAGCTGCCTTGTAAAAAAAAACAAACCAAACCGTGTTTGTTCTTCACAACTGGAAAATATTTCCATTCAGCAATGCCAGTGTAAATGTGGCATTTCCTTCGGGAAATGAGGTCTTCCTCCATTTCAGGGGAGGCAAGCATGTAATTAACAACGGCAAATGAACGTCAGCACTTAAAAAGGTAGGGGAAAGATTGCAGGCGAAACACTGGTTCCACTGACATCCCCTCCACCCAGGGACTGTCCAGTAGCAATGACTTGTGGCCTAAGATTGCAAAATTTTAATGTACCAATATCAACCTTCCTTAGCGTGTGGATTATGTGTAACCCGTCTTCAAGCTGAAGAAAGCACAGAGCACATGGGGCACAGGAGCTTCCGTGGCTTGGCAGTGCTGTCCCAGCTGAGACCCTTCCCTCCTTTCTCCCAGAGGGAATAAAGACCACGAAGTTTTCTGCGTGGTGGCCAGTCCCTGAGGTTATGGGGCCGTGAGCAAGCAATGAGGACAGATTCAGCTGCAAAGATGAACCTTCAGCCTGTGAAGGAGAAGGAAGGTGAAGATGAAGCCAGAGCGCAGAGCCATGACTCTGTCCCTTGGTAGAGTTTCATGATAAGTTATGTGTGGATGGCTGCTGTGGAGCCTGAACCAGGTGGAGGACAGGTGACTGGATTAATATTTCAGAAAGGATTGGCTGATAAAATCAACTGTTGGCATCTTTAAAGTGAACATTATGTGGCATATTTCATAATGTATCCTAAAAAACATGTTTTCCCACCTCGTCTATGTGTATGAACAGATACACATGGACATAGAAGAGGCACCACTGGGATGTTTTGCAGTCGTCAGCTGCAAATGGACAGGGGTGTGAAGCTGCAAGCTTTAACGAAGGGAGCCATAGGGAATTTCCCCACTTGCCATGTGACCAAAAAACCAGATGATCCCTTGATTAGAGTCAGGCAAGGTTAACAAATGCGCAAGAGATGGAAGTGAACTGGATTTGGTGTGTTTTCTTGCTTGTGTTCCCACAGACCTTGTCGTAGCAGCTCTCTGATGACCTGGGTGGTACTTTCCATGCCATGCGTCTTCAGCAAGCATCTCTGAAGGGGCACTTTCTAAGTGTCTCTGGTGCTATGTGGATAACACAGTAATTCAAAAGCAGCGCATGATAAACCCACTGATGCGCTCTGCAGGTCAAGCCCAAGGAAGCAATGGCAAGGTGCTCCAGCAGAAATGAGAGAAGACATGAGAAAAGCAACTGCACCAGCCTGACCAGGGTCTGTTGAACATGCAGATGGGGAAGAAAAATTTCAGACCAGCTCTGAATTTGCCTGGTTTCCCTGCATGCATACACCACGACTCTTGCCCTGAAGGATCTCACTGGATTTAACCCTGTAGCCAGAATCTGCTGCTTTCAGGGGAGCAGGAGAGCACAGTCCATGCTCCCACATAACCTCTTCCCGCAAGACAGAGGAACAGAGTTATCCTCACTCCACCCAGCCACACAAGCCCCTGGCACAGGCCGGAGCAAAGCCCTGGCAGAGCTCCTGCGCTGGTATACCTGCTACCAGGGCAGCACAAATCTCCTCGGGACTGCTGGGCACGTTCCCTCCAGCTGCAAGGAGGGGTTGCACACTGTTGCTGTGATTTGCTCAACATCTGCCAGGGCAAGAGAGATCATCTTGCTGATGGGTTCATTAATGTTTTGCGTTATGTTACGGCGGGTAAAGAATCGCATTCAATAAATGTTTTTGGTTATTTGCTGCTGAACAGATCTTATACCTGACAAAAGTTCAATAAACCTCTGTAACATTACATGTAGCCCATAAGCACAGCAAAATGCTGTTTCTGAAAATCTTGGCACAGCCCCTCAGAGGAGCATACCAAACTTGCATTTCGCAAAAAACCATACACAGATTAATGAAATCCTGTTGCAGCACAAAACAAAATCGTATTTCAGCCGCGGTGTTGCATGAGGCAACGCTGCCTGGTGACTCCCATCCCTGCCGGTTTCAGAAGCGTCTTCCCTCCCTGTTCCTAGTATTCCCAAAGTCTCTGCAGAGTACAGCAGCTATTCTTTTATTTTCATTATTATTAAGAAAAATTTTTGCAGCAGTAATTTCTTTGGAGCGTTATTATGAGTGATGTCCTGACAGAGACGCCCAAACTCTTTCTGTAAGTATATTTACTCTGAAGGGACCCTCAGCTTATTTTATCCCCTAGCAGTTGTTTCGAGGCAGCTGAGGTATTACTGCCTCCATTTCTCTAAAATAAATAGGGAATTTTTGCTGTTCTGTTCACCTTCCGTCTTGAGGAGATACTGTAGCACTTGTAGAGCCGTCACAGATTTCTAGGGCAGACTAACATAATAAAACTACCCAGAAGAAGTTCATCTTTGAATGGTTTCAGACCACAAGAATTTCGAAGTCTTACTGTGCTAGCGGCTCAGGCAGCTATTAGGGTGGGTTTTTTTTAAAAGCTTGCTCAAAATTAAAGGCGTTCTTATGCCAATCTAAACAGGGAGTTGAAGATAAAATTCCAGCCAAAATATCCTACGTCTCTCTATTCCCTAAAATAGGTTGGTTATTCTAGCTGAAAAGGCTACGTGTTAAACAAGATAGACATGTGCAGAGAATACTTTCTCCCCATACCAGACTAAACATTTAAATACAGGGAGATTGTTTCTATATAAATTCTTGTTCAAGATTGATGTTAAATGAAAAGATAATCTTATAGGGCACTACAGAATAAAATGCCATCAGAATTTAACTGCTTTAAGGAAGAGTGTATTGGAATGATGATTTCTGGGTGTGTATCTTAGTAAAATGTTATTTTGCTTTAGAGACAATTTTCCAGAGATATTGCAAATTTTTATCAGGAGCTTCATCTCTTCAGGAAAAATACATTAGAGCCATGTGTTCAGTGCTTATGTGTTTTTTTACCTGATCTGTATTCAGACAACAGCAATTGGGGAAACACTGGGCAACGGAACAACTTGGAGAAAAGTTGAAGATATGGAAGAAGTTCAGTGTAAAAAAGAAAAAAATTAGAAAAAAAAGGAATCTTATCGTTCTGGTTCTCTTCTTGGTCCTCTATGGTTTGTGGGCTGAATTATTATTTTACCCAAGACCAAACCCATCCCTGTCCCTGCACGGAGCAGGACCTCCAGCCCTGTGCTTTGGCTGGGGCTGCAGCAGCTCGAATGTCTCCTGCCCCGGCAGCCGAGGAGCCGTTTCTGGATTAGTCAGAAGGAGCTATAAAAGATGAGCGTGGGCTGCTGGGGGCTGTAAGCAAATGCACAGGTGCTTCTCACTCCCAGGGGCCCTTCCTGGAAATGCCTGGTGCTTCGTATTGCATCCTCGCCCGCAGTGGGTGTTCTCACCGAGACGTCTAAGCCCTTCAGAGCTTTTCTTCCCAAGCCTAGGTCCCGACAAAGAAAACCAGCTTCGTTTCCTGGCTGCTTCATGGCAAGCGGGCTGCGAAAAGGGATGTGCTCCTGCCTGTCCCCTACGGCTTCCCGACCACTGCTGGATGGGTGAGGAGGACTTTGCTGCTGTACTCCTGCCCCAGCCCCTTCTGCTTCGCCTAGCCCTGAGCTTTAAAAGTCAAACGATGCCAAGAAGCTTATGCAAACATGATAGTGACCCCAGGGATGAAGCTGGAAAGGCTTCTGGAGGAGACTCTCCACTTTCCTGGGACTCGGTGAAGCTGCGCTGGGTTGCAGTGGAGCCGCTGGACGTTCTGGGAATCTCAGGGGATGTGTCGCAATTGAGGTGGCGAGGAAGGTCTCAGAGTCCTGAACCAAAGCTTTAGCTGCTTTCCCATCGGTGGAACAGCTTTGCTCTCATCCAGCCTGTCTTCAGGTCTCGCAGTAAGCCAAACATTTGCATTTTCTTGAGGGAGAACAGGGTGCAAGGGCATTTCACAATGCTTTTCCAAGAAAACAAAGCTTTCACAGTTCCCTCTCCCCTCAACGACTCTTGGAGCTGTGTCTCACTGGGCTGAGAGGAGTTGAGGAAGCATTTCCAAGGGTACTTTGTTTAGGCACGTCTCATGGAGTGGGAGGCTCCACTTGGATGCCCGGCGAGGGCAGACGCCCTTGGTTCAATCTCACAGGGTCAGCGCCAGAGAACGCTGCTGGAAAGTTGGTTTTGCTGGTTTCCCTGCTGTGAGGGTGTTCGTGAAGGTTCATCATGATAATTTTTGTTGTTGTGGAGTTTTTGGGGCTGAGGGAAGTGTTTGCTACTGGCCAAATGTTTTGTTTTCTTTTTTTTCTTTAATAAAGAGTATTTATCCCCAAGCAACGCACTAATAAACAAGCCAACAGCCAGGCAGGAGGAGGTGCAGCAAAGATAGCTTTCAAATGATGTTTGTTTTGTCAAATAAAACCCTTCTCTTCCTCAAAATAAGGAAAAAAATGAAAACCATATATTTAGATTGTGGTGCAGATACTTTTCATGATGTGTGGCCAACAGGAACAAAACATTAACTTGACTTTTCTCAACAAGTTGATTCAAATTTTAACTCTTGTAAAGTTAGCTTCTCTTTACAAAAGATAAAAAAGAAAAGGTTTGTTTCTAAACACTATAAACAAAAATTAAACCGATTTGGCTCCTGTTGCCACTGTTAAAGACTGCTTGACAGTAGATGGAGTGTTAAATACTTTTACTTCTAATAATCAGTAGTGTTCTAATAATCGTTCTCTTTTAATTTTTCTTTCAATTTTTAAATCTCATAGTATTCTGACCAGACAGGTAACACTGGATATTACTTCAAATGCAAACATTGCATGCAAAAAATTGGGGAGTTATTTGCGTATGAAACACTTCAGGTTAATCAAGCTTTTAACTTTTACACTTCTTGACTTGTGACTATCCTAAGTGTGTGACCTAATATTTCATTAATACTTTTTTTTTATTTATTGCCTATTGCTCTTTAAAACTGCTGTTAAAGTGGAACTGAAATGGAAGTGTTACAACCTGTTTCTTGGGAACTCCATGTGCTATTTCATTCCAGTAATACCGTGATCACAAAAGTATTTTGACTATGTGTGAGCACAGGAATTCTCCTCTGTTTAGGGTTGGGATTCTCACACGTATTAAATCGGATGGACCCTTCCTGCAGTGCCGGTCTTTGTGTGCAAGTCTGTGCTCCCAGACCTGCCTGCGTCAGCCCTGTCCTGTCTGAGCTGCGGCGTTTGACCCCATTTGTTGCCATCCTCTTTGGCTCCAGTCTCTGTATTTACACAGGAAAGGGGTTGCTGGGAAGGAGTTGCAGAAGTGGGGAGGGAAAGGCTGTAGGAGAGTTTTCTTCCCTTGGGATTCATGCCATAGTGTCTGCTTTCCCTGTAAGTTTGAGGAATGGAGTCCAGGAGATGGAGTCCTATCTAATGTTGTCCTGGAACAGACCCGACACTGCAATTTGGTCACTTTAAATAAGAACTTTAGTCCGACAGTAATCACTAGGGAGGAAAAGGCACTCTTTAATGGTTAAGAGGGGTGTAATCTCCAAAAAATAAGCACACATGGCTTAGGATGTCCTAATATTACTCAGAAGCGCGGGTTTGATCCTGTGCAAGGGCACTCAGCCTTGTGAATCATCAGCGTGATTTTCTGCAGTACATCTCCTTTACTTGGTTTCTCTTCTGTGCCTGACCTGGCATGAGATATGAGATGTAGGAAGTTTAATTTAACTTTCCAAGAAAATTAGAGTATTTTTCAGCCTTCTATTTGGTCAAGTCCTTGCCTCACTTCTGCACTGCACACCCCTGCAGCCCAACACAATCCTGTCTCTTCCTGTCACAGCAGCTGAGCTGCTGATACTTCTCTTGGGTGGGATCCATCTTAGCAAGTATTGTGTTGGTTTTTCCCAGCAAGGGGTTACGATGCCTTTTGGCTCAATTTGCTTTCTAGGTCCTGAGTTCCCTTTCCCCACCTGGTCCAAGACTATCTGTGCTAAAGTGAGAGGTGCAACCTTTGAATATGCATTGTACTCCTTGTCGAAACCTAGATATGAAGAACCTCAAGAAATTGTTAAAATCTCTCAGGCCAAGGAGGGTCCCTGAGGAAACCTGCTTCACCCTATCCCGTGGATACAGCAGGTATCTCCCAGGATTTAGGGACATGGCAAAAGGTTTCGTGCCAGGAAAGTTGGGCCGTGCAGTTGATGTGAATGGTATGATGAGAAGTGATATGCTCCTGTGCTAGTAAGAAGTGGACAAGTGTAGTATTGGCATGTCCAGCCTGGTGGAGTGGTCCCAGGGTCCACAGGAACCACCTTGTGTGTGCTGCCATGGTGCCACCCATGATGGGGTTCACCCACAGCAGCATGGACATGGCTGCTCAGGGACAGTTGGCCCAAGGAGCAGGGATCAGCCTGCAGATCTGCTTGGACAAAGTTTGTGTTGTGCTTGGCGAAGGGCTGAGCTTCCCTGGGGAAGCTGGGCTTGCTCTCCCGTGCAGCTTCTGCCACTTTCGTTCTCTCTGGTGAGAGCTAATTTGCAAAGGGAAATTCCAACACGTGGAGGTTACTGGGGTGTATATGTGTATATGCTTTCATACGAGTCGGCAGTGGGAATCGATTTGCACCCTCGTCTCTTGGTTTCAGCTGGGTTTCTGCCCTTGCCAGCCCCGCCATGCTCCCGTGCAGGAAAGGCAGCATTGCCCTGCCCAGAAGCGCGGGGCTGACACGTGATGCCCGCACTGGTGCTGGGGCCAGGAGCCCGCGCACCCATCAAGGCTCTGTTTCAGCAGCCATTGTGCAACGCTTTGCTCTTTTGCTCTCAGATTTGCAAGCTCATTTCCATCTCCCACACCCTCACCTCATCTTGTGCCAAGGGAAGAGCTGAAAACTACCTTTCCTGGGCATGTCACATAACTAAAAATATTTGTGGAAAGTTTCCTTTTCCCCATTGAGCATCTCTCCCAAGATCTCCTCGCTTAATTGCTCTTTTCTCAAATCAGGGTAACTTTTTAATGCCATTGGTCATGCTTTTTGCTTTCTGCTCATGTCTGTTTAAATACAACTCCAGCTTGTCTCTTATAAAAGTCAAACAAATTGACATACTTTGACTCCTCCTTTTTCTCCCCTCCAACTCACCCTCCTCTGGGTAATTGCAGCGCTTGGCTGGGAGCCTCAGGCTCATCCCAGGACTCTGGCAAGATTATACCAATATTGCAATTCATTTTGTGAAGTTTATCTTCTTGAAGTTGTTTCCCTTCATTTTTTGGAGTATGTGTTCTACTACTGCATACACAAATGTATTTCCCTTTAGGCCTCTAGCCACAGTTTGAGGAATAAATGCTAAGGAATAAGCATCGCTTGAGTATTTGGCTTCTTTTCTCCCCCTGTTGCAATATAAACTGAAATTAGAACTTTCCCCTCACGAAATACTCTGTTACTTTCAAAGGTCATTCTGTTCTTTTATCAAAATGGTAGTTTTAGAGGAATCAGACTTGCACCAGTTGATTCATTTTTTTCTGATGTCAGTGTGGGATGAACAGTCCCAGATATTGAAGTAATACACTACCATGGGTGGCAGTAATTCACTGAAGCATTCCAGTCCTTACCAGGAAATACTAACAGCAAAGAAAATGGCATTTTTTTTCACTACCCAGCCACTTTTCTCTGGTGAGATTGCTATGTGTTGTGGCACTCAGAGTGTCAAATAACAACTGCCATCCTGGAGGCAGCGTAAGGGCATTCAACCTGCTCACACCACCCAGCAAACGCTTTCTGTTGCAATGACTTTTAGTCACTGGGTCTGATGTGCCTTGGAAACCTTGAAATGATAGTCGTCTCAGCTAGTTTCCTAGGAGGTAAATGTTTCTTTCTCTGTGTATTTATTGAATCTGTTCTCTGCCTGGGAAGCTGAACAAGTCTCTGTTTTTGTTTTTTGCAGTCACAGCTTGGCAGAGAGTGTGCTGCTGCTGAGGTTGCCATCAATTCCCCACCCCAGAGAAGGGCTCTGGTTTTATCCAGCACCACTTGGGACTCCTGAGCGAAGACACAGCAGCAGCAGCAGCAGTTCAACAAGTTCATTAGACCTTTTGGCAAATCAGTTGAGCTGCTCGTAGGAAACCTCAGTGCCTGCTCCTGCTCTTTGTGGAGCTACTTTTGCATTTATCTCATCTGTGAACATTATAAACTCATGATTCCTAATGTCAGTGAAGCTCAGGTGCTTTTCTCTAAATCCATCTTGAGGCAAACCAGACAAGCACAAACCATCATTTTCTCTCAGGGAAATTTAAAGTACCAAATTAATGACTCTGCAAGTCCACAGGGCATTGTGCTGAGCTGGACTGGCCACCCAAGGGACACCAGGTCTACCCAGGGAATTACAAGGTATAATCTACTGCTGCCCTTCCATTAATCATGTTTTGGAAGGGCTGTTCCCAACAAAAATGCTGCATTTCGGTTCAAGCTCGGGTATTACTTATTGGGATCCCTGGTCTGGATAGTTGAAATAGGTATTTTTCCTGTGGGCAAGCTGAATTATTGCAGCTGCTCGTGAACTGTGGTGGCAAAGATGAGCAGCTCTGGCCTCAAGCAGAGAGTGTCTAGATGTAAATGCAAACAACAGCAATCAGATCAGCCTCATTTCTCCTCTGTCAGGTTGGGGCAATTGCATCTTCTTATAAGAAGTCTTTCCCTGAGCAGAAACAGCGCGCACCTCCAGAGAAAAGAGTGAATGTGCAAGGTGGGATTTACTATGCAAACAGGTGCTGTATTAGAGAGGAATAAAAAAATTCTGTTTTACTGTGAGCTTGACCTCCTTCTTAAATAAAAGGAATCATAAGTGCCATAGGAGTGGGCAGCAGCCTTCTTAATATACTGCTAGAAACCAGTGAGGTGACAACACAACATATGCCCGAGGTATCGAAACATGCTGTAGTTCAATTTTCACCATTTTCTTTCCGGAGATACAGAAGTTAAACATATCCCTTACCTCGAATGACCTTTCCAGGAGGCGGAATCATTTGCATTTTGATGTACTGGCATTTTCTAAACCAAAGCGACATAAGAATTTTTATCACTTTCAACAACTCTGTTGCCAGGGGCAACGCTCATAAATCTGCTTACCAGCATCAGTCTCTGCATGCAGCAGAGGGCGGTGTTTGTGTGTCAAAAATGCATATTTATAGAAAAATTATAAAATCTCTCTTGAACCTTGGGCAAAATTTTGGGCCCGAGACTATCATATTGTTAATGGTCATGGCAACAGTATAATTCAAATACACATGTTAATCTGTTTGCAAATTCCCTTGCATCTGACTGTTACTGGCAAGATACTGGTAGTGTATTTTAACTTCTACTGGATAATCCCTGTCCCAAAGGACTTCTGATTTACAAATATAGCTCCTGATGCATTGCTGCTGTCCTCCTTGATAACACAGCCTTCCCTGGCTCCAGCTCCTCAGGATACTGTCTGCCCTGTTCTAAAAGGAAAACTATGCAAGGAAAAATAGCCCATTAAATATTTGCTATGGATGTTTAGATGAGAAAACCAAAGCACAGTCAGACTCGACATCCATTTCCTTAGCTGAACTTTTTCAACGAAGGCCATCCAGCTCCAACCTTGTGTTTGACTGTGCTCTGTTAATGGTGTTGTTTGCTTTCTATCAGCATAGACATAAAAGTTACTTAATTTTTAGTGTCCATCTTAAAGTGAGCATGAGGCAGCTGCGCTCTGTTTTGGGGGAATCCCTGAGTCCTGCTCTGGCTCTTGCTCACCTCTGGGGAGACCTGCAGGACATTTTGTCTCAGCTTTTGCTTCTGCCATCAGTAGAAGGATGAGGCTGATGGCTCCTCATGTTTTAAGGCATTTCTGAAGGCTTGTGGAGGAAAGCAGAGTGATGCCCACCGAGGGTCGGTGGGCTCTGCGCCAGCTCACCGCCAGCAGACATTTCTCTACCAGAGGCTGCCGGGAGCCTGGGAAGGGAAGTAGAAGCCAGACTGTTAAATTTTACGTTTCTGCATTGAAGAGGAAACTCTCTGACAAATCAGACAAGAAAATGACATGCTGCAAGAAATAGTGAAGCTGCTGGTAGGCTGCTGGTGTCCCTATTTAGCTTCTTAGTACTTTCTTTTTTTTTAGCTGGGCTTTGTAAGAGGAAATAAAATTGTCCTGCCTCTTACAGAGGAAAACAGCAGGAGTGAGCTGCCCTGCAGACAGACGCTCGGTGCCAATCTCCCCTTGTCACACAGCCACCTCAGGCTATCTTCTATGGAGAATTAATTACATGAAATTTCTTACTAAGAGATTCAACCTCCACCTGATACCTTGCTTTCAGACTGTGCTTCAGGTGGGGAACTGATAATGACTGATGTATAGGAACTTATCTGGCTTTTGCAGTATCATTTCAGCACAGATTCTGCCTCTGTCACATACCCCTATCTGCGCACCAGGTCCCTGAGTGGCAGGACTGGGGCACAAAGAGGTTTTGCCTTGTGGCTACGTGCAGTAAACTCAGTAGTTGGCTGTGACCTACAACAGCAACTTGAGCTCACTATCTATTTTTTGTTGAGTAAACATCTTGAATAACTTCATTTCGTAAAGTAGGAACCCTTATAGTTATGTGGTGTTTTGGTTTTAAATAAACTTACTTGAATGAAAGGGTAGAAGGTGGTGAGGTGATAAAAAGGGTGCCAGGAAAACCAAAACCTGCTTAGAATAAGGAGGGCAAAACACGTAAGGGAGAAAAGAGAATAAAACCAGTAGCTAAAGTGCTGAATGGTCTATAAATAGCAATAAAGTCAGATTGGGGAGTCAAGTACCAAATAGGCTTTCACTGCCACTGACAATTAACCTCTTGCAGCGTCCCTGGCTATGGAAGAAACTTCGTGATACACCACATAAGCCTCTCTTCATCTATAAATACAGGCTGACTTACAGGCTGCGGTGTCCAAAACTGTGTGGTTTGGCTGTCTGGACATCAGGTGTCAACGCAGCCCCTGAGGCAGGGCTCTGTGCTTTTTATTCTGATACCTTCTGGGCTCTGAAAGAGGGAAGAGACATCAGCACCACGGGCATCAGAGCCTAAAGGTGTAAAAGTGGGTCCAGTGGCAATAAAAGCTGCTGAACACAGAGATGGACCCTGCTTTTTTTCCAGAAAGGTCTGGAAATGCAGGTGTATATTGAGAGGGTCAGGTTTTCTTGCTGGCCTGAATCTTATGCTGTTTTGGGGGAGATGGGAACGCAGCTCAGCCACTGGTCTGGGTGAACAGAATATTCTGATTTATGCTCAGACTCCTGCATGGGAAAATCAAGGTGCGAGGGACAAGAAGACATTGAGACCCAAGTTATTCCTGGATGTTAAGAACTGCCCCTGTATAAGCAGCATGTAGCATCTACTGTTACAACCACTTGAAGGAGCTCGTTGGTTTAATGGGGAGGTTTCCCAGGGCCAGGCTACGAGGTCGCTCAGCTTCATGCAGCTGAGGGAAGCAGCCTGCTCTGCCTATCCACTCATCAGCACTCATCTATAACAGACTGTGCACTTTAATATGTATTTATCACTTTTTTTTTTAAATAACTGCACCTGCAAGGAAGTTATTTTACTTATTCAGCCCTGATCTGCTGTCAGCTGCAGTGACTCGGTCCTGGGGCACGGTGATTGCGGGATTGGACCACTGTCCTTGTTCAGGTCTCAGCTGAAGGCTGGTGAGATGTGTTTTTCCCCTGATGGGCTCTCAGCTTCCCGCGTCCAAAATGTGACTTACGTGACACTGTACCAAGTGATGCATGTGTGCAATAGTCCCTTTAGGTCTGTCCCCAGAGAGGAGGTGTCTTTGAGCCTTTCTCTATCACCCTTTCTTCTCTTGGGCCACTTCTGTTGTGAAATGTGTAAGGAGACCTCAACTGACAGTGAATTTTGGTTGTATGTGTCTAGTGTGGTTGCATTCCCTAAGGGTCTCTAATGTTCCTTATTGGGAAAAGCAAAAAATCCTGGGTGGTACCTGCTGTCTGTGAGAACAAACTTGGGCTGGATGATCTGAAATGAACAGTATCCCTATTCCCCCAGCCCTTTCTCCATGGGCCAGCCTTTGAAGGTCAGGATAGAGATGCGTTTGTAGGAGACCCAGGATGAAACCTTCTCCGTAGACGGCCACAAATGTTACTGAACTACTCACAGGTACTGGCTTATCATCTTGATTTATTGATGACTTCTTTCTAAAATGCTTTTGAACAATTGACAAGTGACAATTGACACTCGCATTTCCCTTCTCATGGTCCTGCAGACTTCCACTAAAGTTCTCAAGGACACTTCTCTTTTTTTAAAAATTTTTTTAATGCAGAGTGTAAAGTCATCTTGTGTAAGTGTGGTTACGTACAGAAGCTTCAGGCAATATCATATGACAGCATAGTATGCATATTGAAAAAGGATATGAAGTGCTATTGGAAACTCCCAGTGAAAAAACAGGAGTTAATTTTAGAAGTCATAGGTGGCATATTTTAGTAGTGGATGTCATAATCTCTGAATAACTCTTAGAAAATCTAAAACAATTGCTACATTTCACACCTGCCTAAAACACTTTTTTGTAATTTCTTTCATCTTGCCAACACGTGATTAAGAAGCGGCATTTGAAAACTGCCAAATACCACTTGTATAATCTAGCTGAGGTTTTTGGTGAGAATCTTTAACCTAAGGGTCTTTAATTCATGTAAATTAAACTGAAAACCATTCTGGACGTGTCCTTTGGGCTTCTTTTTCTTATTGAACGGCCACAATATATTAAAGGCTTAATCTTCAGGCTGATCTTCCTGAATCAGAGAGCAAAACCTCTCCTATATGGAGGGACAGGCTGAATAGGTTCAGCTCCATCGAGAGCAAGCTGGTGGGGTAGGAAGGTCTGTTTTCTGTAATTTTAAGGACTATATTTCAAGTCCGCCTGACATTTCATGGATTGTAGCGGCTGGAGGTCTATAAGAGTTATATTTCCCATGTGGATCCCCCAGTGCCTGATGGGATGCAAGCTCACCCCTTTCCCACACGAGGTCTTTCCTCCCACGTATTTGCCCGTTTTGCACTGGAAGAGGAGGAACACGCTTCCCTCCAACCCCAATTCAGCTTTAGCTGAATCGGTCAATCAGTTTACAAGCCATGAGGAAGGGAGAGCTGTGCAGATGAATGATCACACCAACACCTTGTGCATCTACCTGTTCGTCTCTTAGGAATCATTTTCTACCATTATGCTAAAATACTGATACTACAAAAAAAATTCACAGAGATGCAACGCAAAGATTATTTTAAAGTTACTTTCATCACCAGTATATAAACCTTAATTGGTTTTATCATTTGGTTTGGGCTTTTTTGCTTTGTTTTGGGTTGGTTCCTTTTTTTTTGACAAAAATGTTACAGATAACTTCCAGTATCAGTTTAAGACATGGTCAGTATAAGAACGAAGCTCTGTATGCCCTGACTGCCGACCTCTGAAAGGATGAGTTAGGCACTGAGCAGCTGTAAGAGGCGATACCCTGAGTCTCAGTTAATGTTATTTCTGCCTTATAAGTTACCCCTCAGTGAGGAACCTCTAATTTTCTTGCTAATGGGATCAAATGAGCAAATGTTATCACTGTAGTCACCTGATACTCTTCTTTCTTTAAAAATATGATGTTACGGATTCATCAAATACACATGCTACCTAAGGTGTTAGTAGCGCTTCGAAATCAAACATCCGCTAATGTGAGAGCTAAAGGTTCCCGCTCTCTTGTAGATCTCATAAATGAGCTTCTCCCTTTCCTCTTCTTCTGGGTACCCTCTTACCACCCCAGTTCAGCACCACTATAAGAAGTTCATAACTCTGTCTTCAAAGGCACCAGCACTCCTGATTTCTGAATGAAGTACTACAGGCATATAGCATGTTAACCTCGAATTCCAGCATGAACACCTCAGCATTTTCAGCCCCCTTGAGCAGTGTTCAGGGGCATCCTGTACCTGAAAAGCCTCACTCTTTTCCTTCTGAAAAGGAGGAACACGAGCCTGCTACAGGTGAGAAGTTAACTAACTGGAAGCACAGGTAAAGAGAACATTTAATGAATTTTTCTAAATAAGTTAATAAATAAGACCTTAAGATTTTAATGATAATGTAATTATTTTTATGTTCTGATTCACTGTCCTTAAATTCTAGGAATTGCCCATATGGAGATGTTTTGTCCAAAAAGGGGTCAGAAGCTAATTCTAGTGCCTGGAAGGGGTGGTGTACTGGGAAAAAGCTCAGAGATGCACGAGATCGTCCTGGTTCCTTCCAAACCCTCCCTGATACTGTCCCATGAGACTCTCAGGCTGTGACCCCGCTTTGACCTTCCTCTTGTACCTGGCCCCTTTTGCACCAGATTCACTGTGCCCTTGTCCTAGTCTTTCTGGTGGCTACAGTAGCCAAAACATTAAAAAATGAACTGAGCCTGCAGACCTTGAGCCTGGCTTAGAAAAAACCCAGTTATTTCAAATTAAAAATAGAAAAGTCTTTTTACATGACTTCTGGGTTTTCAGCTTTTGGGGGTCACCATGAGAAGTCTTTTCCTACAACTACATCTGTGACTTGTCCCACTACATAACCAGGACAGAGGTGCACACCCCTGTCCCATAGGGATGAGAATTTTGAAAACTAGGAAAGGCCGAACCCTCTCTTACTTTAAAAAAAAGCCCAACCCTGTTTTTTCACAGCTTATCCCAAAGGGCAGGGCTTTGAGAAAGGCACAAGACCTGATTTTCCAGAGCTTTCAGTGATATGGTGTGAGTTGGTCACCTGGAGACCAAGCAATGGAGACAACGCAGTGTGAGAAAACCATCTGGTTCTCAGCATAACCAGCAAGATTTGCAATGTTTTCGAAGAATGCAGCACTCGGTTATTTGCAGACTGCTTGATTTTGGGTGCTGTTAGTCAGTGGCAGTCCCAGGCCATGAGTGAAGATTTCCACTGTTTTTCTTGTGATTCTGGCAAACAGTGACTATTGCCATCCTTTTTCTCTCTGGTCCTACAACTGCTCCAAACTAGAAGCATGGAAAAGCACCCTTTTGCAGAAGTCTCTAGCACGCAGTTAGATACCAGCAGGTCTCATTAGCTGCCATGCAGGTATTGCTACCTGTGTCACATCTTCACGGGAAGTTTGGTGGGGTTATAAAAGTGATATAATGTGGAGGAATGCCAGCTCTGTTTTCAGGTAAAAATGCATCAAATTGTAGCCAGGTCTAATTTTAACAGATCAAAAATAAACTTTGTGTAGGAAGCTATCCTTCTTAGTTTTTTTTTTTTTTTTTTAAAGTGATCAGTGAGGTTTTAGAGTGATCCTCTAACAGGAGCAAGGGAAGGGAGAAGCCTATGGCTGAAGTTTTAGTTACCCATGATAGCAACATACCAGACCTCATAGCCCAGGAAAGTCCCCTCATGTCTCATAGTCAGAAAGAAACCACACTTCTTAAAGGGAGGCTTTTATTGGCAGCTTGGTAGAAGCAGTGAATATATTGAGAAAATCCTGGGTGATTTATTTCTCTCCTAGTACTATTACTTGCTGTTTGAATCAAGAGAACAGTCTTCCTGCTGCTTAAGCTGCAATCCAGCATGATTAATAAATAGCACTGGTAAGAAAGTGAAGTGGCTAAATTGTCAGCTCCCCTTTGGAAGCTGCCCTGATTAGAATATCCATTAGTATAAATTGTATTTTTATGGTTAACCCACTGTGTTAAATATGAAACTGCATTAAGCTATTACACTCTTTGTAGCCACTAAATTGAATTACCTGGTGCATCTGTTTAGTAAACTGCAAAACCTGAAGAGTTTGGCAATCATTATTATTTATTTTGTTCATTTTAAGTCTTTCTTTTGACTAATATGTAGGCACTGTGGGGCTTTGGTTCGCAGCAATATACCCCTCTGCATTTAAACATAGTTGAAGAGTGCTGAAAATTGGGTGTTACAAGAATTGCCTTTTCAGTGTGCAGTACCGTAATTTGTTTTTACTCCGTATGCTCTAGTGCTAGAAGATTTGGAACACTTTTTATTTATATGAAAGATGATACATTTAAAATGGGTAAAAACTGCATTCTGAATTTGCATGCCTGTTCAGATCAATGCTGACAGCTTAGCTTACTTTGAGTGATTTAATGCATTCCTCCACCTGCTCACCAAGAGAACGACTTGACCCCAAAAAATCTGTGCATTGTTAAAAAACCTCTTTAAATCTTTTTCTGACTCATTGGGAAAGTGTGTTTCTGGTTACTGCTGGAGGGGCATGCCTATATCAGGGTAGCAGAAACACCTGAGCTGGCTCTGCTTGCGTGGAGCTGGGACTGGGAGCGGAGGGGACCGTGGTGCCAACCAGCAGACCTGGACCTGGGAGGTGTGTGATCCCTCTGGTTTTACTCCTGTGCTGGCCCTGGTGTGCTGAGTCTGTGAAACTCTTTGAACGGTGTTTCTGGGCTGAGGTCTCCTCTAGCTTGGCTGTGTCTGAGCTGCAGCTCGTCGCATAGTGTGGACCTGAGGAAGTCCCAGCCTCTGTCCCCTGACCTGTGCTTTCTGCCTCTGCTTGCCCATGGTGTTGTCCTTCCCGCCGCTCGCTCCTGCCCTTTTTCAAGGTATGAAAGGTATCAACTTTTGTAACTCTTTTGTGACTTGTGCAACTTCTTTCTGAAATTCTCAGCTCTTGCAGTCATGTGACTGTGGGGAATATCAGCTTGCAGAAAAGCTGGGCTTGGGTTTTCCAGTAACCTTGAGGGCAAAAGCTTACTGGCCTGGCTCAGGTTACCCTGAGGGCTCTGAAGCTGTGTGGAAAGAGAGCCAAATGTTGTTTGAAGTTTTTTATTTCCTTACTGCTTGGACTTGGTTTCCTAGAGCATCATTCCAACCTCTGTCTTCTCTTTCTTTCCTGTGGTGTTCTTGGCCCTTCTCCAGACCCACTGAGCATCCCATCAGCTGAGGGGCTGGTGGGAAGGGGCATCCTTTTATTGCCCAGCTTGTGAATGACTCTTTTTCCCCCGTATAGAGCTCCAGCGAGCTTTATGGAGCTTCCAGGAATGAGTGGGTGCTGTGTTAGTGAAACCCTGAGTGAATGAGCCTGTCTGTGCCTTTGCTCCCTGCCAGGGGGCTGGGGAGCAGCAGCAGCAGGAGCAAAAGCTCAGGGCTTGCAGCCACACTGCTGCTGATACCGTGTCAGGAAGCGAAAACAGCCGTGTCGGCTCCATCTTAGCCTGAAATTCCCAGATGCCAGCAACTTCTTGAGATATTCACGACTACTAAATTTGCACTAAAAACAAACAAAAATGCTGACAACTAGAGCCTGCTGATCTCGCTGCTTAAAGCACAGTTTTACTTTCTTTTTCCTCCCTGCTCCTAAGGAGCTAATGCTTGATGCAGAGAGCAGGATCTGCCGCGGCTCCTGAATCATCACCAGCATTGTTACCCACACCAGCTGCAGAACTTCGTGCTGTTGATGATCCTTAGCCAGTTTATATTTGCCTCTCTTGGAGCATGCAAGGCTGGAAGGGACAACTGAACCTTTCCCTTGCAGACCAAGACATTTTCCTGCCTGGTGCATCAAGACTACAGAAAAATCATATTTCTGCTTTTAATCAGCTGTCTTGTCAAAGTACAGCCACACTTCAGCTTTCTGTTCAGCCTCTCTTGGTGCTTGAGGTGACGGGGCAGGCTTGGCTCTCTAGTAGAGCTAAATGCAATGGGAAGTCAGGGGAAGGCTAGGAAATCTGAGCTGGCTCGTTTGTGGTAACAAACTGTTGGCATAATTCTAAGTTAATATGGCCCTCAGCTTAGGCATGTCACAAGTATAGTGGTTATACAGCATATGAATTAGTGCTTAAATATTTGAAACTGCAAGTTTTTAGAGAAAGGTGTGTTGTTTTCTCCTGAGGTGGTTTTCTCAACAGACGATCTTTTGTAGAGTAGTAATTTTTGGTATCCCTTGCCAGAATGGCCTTCACTCGCTCCTCTTTTGATGAGCAATATTCCTCTCGCCAGCTATTTGTTGGTCTACTTTGCACTGGCTGCAGCCATGGCTCAGAGGGCTGACACAAACCTACTGCACAGACACTGCAGGAAATCAGATTAGGAGCACAGACTTCTGCAAGGTGATGAGTCCTTAGTTGGCTACGCTTTATTTAATAGAGAAACCAAAGAAAGCACTATTCAGCAGTAAATGCCTATTTTTTTGCTGCATCTTCCTCTGTTGAAAGGATCAGCTGCAGTCCAGTGCCTATCATTATTAATAAGCAGCATTGGCAAGAGAGGATCTCCGGCTTGAATAAGGAAAGAACAGTCTAGAATATGTTAGATAAAAGTGGGCTTTTTTTACATTTACCTTGGACTGATGAGCTTCTTAGTGTACTTAAATATAACAAGAAGAAGCTCAAGCAATCTTCCCTGTCAATGGTGATTTCTGAGATCTGATGAAGGACAGTAGCTGAGCAGCAAGTTTTGCAGGCAGGGGAAAAGCGGTAATGGGATGTATTTGGGGTTTTTATTTGTTTCATGTAGCTGCAGATGCACCTGGGAATGTTACAGTTTTCCTAACTTAGTTTCTTCTGTGTCTTGATGAAGCAATTACAGGATGGATACAAAGTTGGTTAGACAGCCATATCTGCAAACTAATTATGGTTTCTTGACAAAATGAAAGAGTGTGCGGAGTGGGGCTCTGTGAGGGTCTGTACTGGCTCTGGTGACATCAACTATTTTAATTAATGAGAGTACACTTATTAAATTTGCAGATGGCACAAAGCTGAGATGGGCTGCAAGGATGTTAAAGGACAGGATCAAAACTCAAACTGATGACGACAAAGTGGACAGATCAGAATGTAATTCAATTAAGGCACAAATAAACTTCTAAATATAGCCAGGACCAGTGAAGTGCGTGCGTGCAAGGCAGCAGCTTGGCACACCGGTGCCCAGGAGTGGGGTGGGCTGTTGTCTGCCTGTGGGCATCGGGCTGCTGTGGGGTGCACGGTGCAGCGCAGGGCTGTCAGGCATGAAGTCAACTTGCTTTGCTCATCTTCAGGGGTGGTTTTTAGTACCCCACATATGGAAAAAAAAGTTAAATGTTGATCAGTTGAGAGAGCGCTTGGAGAAAAAGAACAGAAATGATCAATGGGCTGGGAAACTGGACTGGCAAAGAAAGGTGGAGAATACTTCATCTGCAGTAAAGAGTTTTTGTACGTGCCATCAATCTTCTAACTGGAAGATGTTACTGCAAAGGGTAAGGATATGCTGAGTATGATCCGCCCCTTACGGCAGGGCTTGAAATGGTGGGAAATGGTGGCTAAACTTTAGGAATAACTGTTTCTATAACTCCTGTTGCAGAAGTAGGAAGGCATCTAACGCAAGAAGTGGATGCAAAAGAAGTGTCCTCTCTATTTCTGTATTGCTTTCATTTGGGAAACGCAAATCTAATCCCAGAGTCTCAGGGTGATTCTGAATGCACCACTTCATGCCTGCCCTTTTGATGTTGGAAGGGTGTTCTGCTTCTTCCCAGCTCGTGAGGGCTGTACCCAGCAGCCCTGCACCTGACCCTTGGCCCAAGCTTGTTTTGCAAACAGGCTGTAGATGGTTTGCATGCGTGCAGGAGATCTGCTGCTGCCTCCCAAATTGGTGAACAAATTCACAATTTAATATGCAGGCCAGAATTTCCCGTCTGGAAAATGGAGATGATAACAGAAGGAAAAGAACAGAAATCCATTAATATTTTATAAAGCATTCAAACACTATAGCAATGAGTGCCATAGAAAAGCCTCTGAGGAAACAAACACATTTCTGTCTTCAGAGCAGATGTTGAAATAATTATAGTAAATAAGGCACAAGGCCGCACGCTGAACAGCGAGAACAGAATGGGCTGTTGAATCTCCGCTCGCTGCCTGCGCGGCATCTCCTCAGTGCACTGAGCGAGGCAGACAGCCCATGAAAGAAAGAATCGTCTCAGAAAGGTTGCAGAAAAATTCGTATGTACAACAAGGTTTATTGAAGTTTGAGTAGAAGAATCTGGTTTTCAGATTTCCAGACTTTGGAGACCTTGACTTTCCAATCCTGATAATCATGTAAAGCACACCATAAGGTAGACCCCAGTGCAGGGAAAAACAGTGAGACGGTAAAGCTAAAATGAAATATTCTGCTGGATTTAAAAAGAAAATATCACGTGTAGCAGGCAGGATGTGATGCACCTTGACCATTAGAAAGATAGCAGATATGTTCAGAATAGACAGCGAAGTGTTGGGTGATTTTTGTGCCCTGCAAAGTCCAGCTATAAGGTTTACACCAGTATTACGGGCCCCTTAGAAAAAGGCTTGGCTGTCCAGATAGCCTAAACTAATGCTTGTCAAAGTGACAGAAGTTAATCTTTTTATGCTTTGAATGTTTCTACCATTTCCTTGCCCATCCTTCCCTCACCCCCAAATCCATCCCTCAGTGAAGACTAAATAACCCCCTACGCTGGCAAGCTGGTCGAGTGAGCCCTGGGTCCCTGTTGTGGTTCAGTGCTACAGACCTGAACTTTTTTTCAGATTCTTACCCACTCTGTGATTCAAAACCTTACACAACTCTGTCCTCATGCCTAACAGCCGTGTAACGTTGCTAACGTTCTGAGCTTGCGGTGAGGAGGATTGCAGCAAGCAGGACACTGAACACGAGTAGAGAAACTTCTTTCAAATGGTGACTGGTTTAATGTTTTGCTTTAGCAACTGGTTTTCTAAGGACCAAAAAAAATACTTGTATACTGAAATTTATAGAGCTGGTTAAGTTCTCCCTTGCTTTATTCAAAATTCCCTCCCTCCCCAGGTAATAATTCATATCACTGAGGTGCACAGTGGTTCCAGCATGTGCATGGTGGAAGCTGAAGCTATGAATTTCTGACTTGTAGCAGTACTGCTGATTTCGCTCTGCCTTGCATTTGCCATGTGAGAGTTGTTCTGGTTTAGCAATGTTGCTTTTCTAGAGAGAGAAACTTCTTGCGTGAACAGCCCAGGTGAGGTCTGCTTTCCTAGAGGTTTCAGTCCTTCGGTCTCTAAACCATTCGTGATGCTCCCACGGAAGTAACCCCCACGTAGGGTCCCTTGTGTCCCTTACACGGTGTGACGTGCTGGGGATGACCCCCAGCCTGATCTACCAGCTGCATGGTCGCTTCATGCTGGTGGGCCTGTTGGTGACAGCCACCCAGAGCTATGACGGCGTAACTCTTGCTGCTTTAAGTATGTGTTGGGGCAGCATCTGTCCACCTACTTCTACTCAAATGCTGCTTTTTGCCAGTTTTTATGCCTCCCCTTTGTAGACACATAACTCCCTGAGGTTTATACCCGTATTTTGAATTTAGCTGCAATTTGGATGTGCAGAAGTGTGATTGTATAAACATTGCTTTGACAGGAAACCTTGCTAATAAACAGTACTGCAACGTGTAGCAGTTCAAAAAGCAACCAGAAGTACAAACCCACATTTTAATTCTGCCTTTTGCTGCTGTTGGAGGGACTTACTCCGCCGCCGCAATGCACACCCGCATGTTGAGGCACGACTGTGCCTTGGGCGCCCAGGTTCTGCAGCGCCAAGTAATAACGAACAGAAGAAACGCAGGTAATGGAGATTCGCCTCCTGGGTATCTGTACTCCATAAACATAAAAATGCAGATGCTGTCCAAAAAAAACCCAGAAAGCCAAAAGTTCTATAATTAAAACAGTACTAATCTAGCGCTTGCTTATTAGCTGGACTTGGACCTGGCTCTGTTGCTGCCATTACGCATGTATATATGCAGATATAAATGTGCATATATATACTGCTAGCAACTGTCTCCTTTTCCAGCCCCCTTCTCCTTTCTGCCTCAGCCACCCCAGTGCCAGTGCTGCAGATGCGCTCAGCGGCATCTTGACTGCCTGCATGGGAGGGGCAACGCTGGTGGCTCAGGTCCCAGCTGTCCTCGCATTAACCTCAGGAGCTTCTCTTTATTTTGGCACGCTGAACTCCAGTGTTGCATCTTTCCACGTGTGGACTTACATTTTCCTTGCGAATCTGGAAAAGAGTGGAGGAGGGGAGTGTTTTGTCCCAGCTGTGTGCCACCTCTCCCTCTTTTAGACGAGGCTGACACCTTCAGCAATGCAAACCTTTCCTCTGATCTCTCAAAACTGCTTTTGATAATGTCTCTCTAGATCTTTTGCTTTAGCTATGTCCACCTCAGTTGCCAGCTGAGATGTCCCCAATTTATAGTTAGCTAAATTTCCCCGCAGCTTTCTCCATTAATGTGCCAAAGACCTCTGAGCAAGGTAATAAACTTACAGTACAGAACACGCAATATCTTTCTGATAATTGCTCTTAATTCAGATTTCTCTGTGCTTAGGAACATTGCGTACAAATGTCTGTGCGGGTTTTGAATATTTGTCCTCTATTTTAACACACGAAAAAAGGATCCTAATAAGCTCTACTGGCGTTATTGAAATCTTCTACACTATCATGGAGGGCTTTGTGCATTGTCTTTGTTAGGAATAATTAGCACTTTGGATGTGCACACATCAGATGGTGGCTGAATGGGAGAATTCGCTTAACCCTTCAGCCTCCAGATCACATCCCTCTGTGTGCCCTGGAATGACATCGCCAGGAAACGATGGGAGAATTTCTGGTTTCAGCGGAGTGCTTTGAAACTCGGTGTGGTACCAAATCAAAAGCATCGAGTCCACGCTTGTTTCTCCGCGTGTGGAATTAGGCAGTGGGGAGACTGGTGTTTGTTAACGGTTTTATATTAATTCCAGCATTGAGTCTCTTCTTTCTTTTATGTCTTTGTGCCACATCTAGCGAAGATAGAGTTTAAATGTCCCTAGCAATACACGGGCAGAAGGCGGCTTCAGTTGGGTCTTTTGAAGTGGTGCAGGTGGGGTGAGCATGAGGTGATGTTGGCATGGAGAGAAGCTGGTGCTTTTCTGCTGAATTCAAGATTTTTCTGAATAGAAAGAAAACACCTCTTGATATTCCAGTTAATTTACTTTTACTTCAAGCAGTAGGATTTTAAGGTTGACAATCAAAATCCATAAATATGAGCTTCAGGCTGAGCAAAGCATAGCCTGAATGAACAGGACAGGGAAGAGAGGTGCCCTCGGTTGCCGTCGGTGGTCGGACGGACTGCTGCTCACCTGCTTCACCCTCTGCACCTTCCGCTGAGCTGTGTGCAGCCTCTGGCATCGCTTGCTCACCCACGAGGCATTCCCAGCGGAAAGCCCTGCCGAGTGGCAGAGGGTTGGGTAGCCCGATAAAGGCACCCAGCCCGGAGCAATTCTATTGCTCTTGCAACGGGCTGTGGAAAAAGCTTTGTTGTCTTTTATGGAGCGGTAGTGGTAGCACTGCCAGAAGATAAAAGTTTGTTTCTTGACCCTGACTTGGTTCAGCCTCTGCACAGGATGGCTTAGCTTCTCCTGGCCGTACCCAGGTCTGGGTTGTGGAGTGGGGTGTGCGTCAGGCAGCTCTGGTGCAGATGCATGCTGTGCCTGGTGACATGAGCCAAGTCTCGTGCCGTCCTTTCCTCCAGGTTTATGAGCAAATTGAAGCAAACTCCTGTTTTTCTCTGTTCCCTGGCTCAAACCTTAAAAGGGGTGTTTTTGTATGAAATTGAGAAGTGATTTGCATACTTCATTTTCTTTACTCTCACAAGTCCAAACAGATCTCTTCCCCTCTCTCTCTTTGGACATCTGTTACTGGATTTCTGGTTTCGTCCTTGTCAAATTTTAAGTCTGCTGCACGAGTTTCTGGAGCCTGCAGGGTGTTCCCAGCAGAGGACTGGGAACCCAGGCGTGTCACCTTGTCCCACCAGCACCCTCTCTGGCTGGGCTCGCAGCGCTGCTCGGAGAGGTCTGACTTTCTGCCGTTCCTTTTGATCTTCATTAATAATGGCTGAAAATAGCACCAAGGGGTCCTCTTCCTTCCTCATTCTCTGTTCATTTTCTCACTGTTAAAGAAAGTTGAGGCTTCTACTGGAATATGTCGTGAGGTTGTCTTTTATTCCTTGCATGCACGTAACCATCTCTGCATAGGAGGACGCACCGTGTTTTAAAAAGGGAAGGTATGAGCTGTGCACCGTCTGCCCCAGGATTTATGCAAATATGTATATTTTTATGCCAATTTACAGTCAACTGCCTGTCTTGCTGGGGAAAAAGTGGCAAGTCTGGCTACAAGCCAGAGCACAAGCCAATCATTCTCTCCGCTCCTGCTCTGTTTGCAGGGACGGGGCTCCCAAGGATGCTGTGCCAGGGGGAGATCCACGATGCTGGGGCAGGGGAACGTCCTCTCCGCCGGCGCGGGTGTTCGGGGCGAGGGCTGCTGGCCCATGTGATGGGAGGGGTAGGTGAAACCCCAGGCTGGGGAATTATTTCCTCCTTGCATATTCCCCTCCGCCTGTTGCTGGGGTTTGTCTTGGCTCGGCCACTCTGCACCAGGATGTTCTGCATTCACGTCCTGGCTGACTTTACCACCCTCCAGCTGCCCCCAGCCCCACGATGCTGAAATACCCGAGCTGCCCAGCACAGAGCGCCTGCGGGGAGGAGGGCAGGCGAGGAGCTGCCTCTCCCAGACCCACCCGGCTGTTAATTTTTCCTAGACGTCCCCCTTATCAGCATTTCGTACCTCGCAGGCTTGTTAAAGCAATTGGTGAGAAAAGCCGCCAAGAAATCCGAGGCACGCTGGTGTGAGCTGCTGCAGGAAGCACGGAATTATGTGTGAAGCTGAAAGCCTTGCAGCTGTCTTAGACGTGAAAAACTTTCCACAAATGTTTCTGGATGCTTTGGGGTTTTAAATGAGATTTAAAAAAAATTTTAGAAGAAAAAATTAGTACTAGGGGATGCCGATTTAATTGCAAATACTGAAAATCTGTTTCGAGTTACAGTTTGCATCAAGTATTTTAAATAACTGCTGTAGAAGAATCCATGAACGGGACCTATTTGAATTTAAGACATTAGAAATATTTCATAAGCGATAAGAGTTATCTGAAGCATTGGAAGTCAGCTCAAGCTTACTGCATGCATACTTTCATACATTTATTAAATCTGTGGGGGTTTTAGTCTCTACAAATGAGGAGTACTGGAGGAAGCTCTGATTTTATTTCAAATAAGTCTTTTTCAAAGACTATCCTCTAAACCTTTTGCTTTTATCACTTTTGTTTTCAGTTGAATATTTGGGAGGGGTTTTTGTTTTCTTTGGATTTCTTCATGCAAAACTGAACAGAAGGATAAGAATTACAAAAACAAGAAAGTCTGTTCCAGTCTACAATTGAAAACACATAGCAAAGGATGGAATCTGCTACCCGCAAAGTCTTGGAGTCCAGACTTTCAAAGCCATTTTGTTGCCTAAAAGTCTTTGAAAATCCCACTAGATACCTGTGGAGGCAGGGAACGTAACTCCTCAATTCAATGGTACTTTATTATTTACTTTTTTTGGATACTCTAAAAACCTCCTGTTACTTTATGTGGATCTTAGGGCACATAAATGTATTGAAAACTTGCAGGCTAACCTGAAAGAGTCAGCTCACTAACTACGGTTAATACACCTCTTGTAGAAGGCATTGAGTTTTATATGCAAAACATACTTTGATAATTCATTATTTATCTTTCCAACATATTTTAATTTGACTTGAACGACAAGGAAATAAATACGCTGGCTTTGTATAATTTCAACTGAATTCCAATTTCAATTCGGACAGTTTGACAAAAATTATTAAATGGCAAATATATGCCATTCTGTATTTCCTAGAATAATAAAGCATGTAAAATAAATGAATTAGGATTTCAAATATAGCTTCTGACTAAGAGAAGCTGGGTTATAATTGCTTGGAAACACTTAAAGACTATTTTGTGTTCTCTAGGTAGCAAAAAAGTACCAAATATAACATGAAGGCTAAATTACTGTATACTCATTGCTACACCAGTTAACAAGCATCAAGCTGTCTTCAGGAAAACAGCAAAAACTAGATAAAAATCAGTTTTTAAAATTAAAGTTTCTTGTGGTTTAAAATTATATTCAAAATTGTTGTTAATTAAATCTACTCTGAGTTTGGTATAAATTAAAGGACAGGGAAGGTAATTCATGCCTAAATTCAGTTCTCTGTTACAAAATACTTGTGTTATGCTAACAAAGCATAAGTCATACAAGACCAGAGAATAAGGTCAACAAATATAATAATACGGGTGCTTGCAATGCAGATAATTAATTTCTGAATTTCCGAGGAGACTGGACTTTGTAGCCAGCCTCTGGTTAAAGGAGAAATCCGGGTTTGAAGTCTGCCCTTGCCAGCCAGCATAGAGTTTTTGTTCTTGTTTTCCCCCAGATTTCAGCATTTCAGACGATACCTGTGTGCTTTATTGATGTGGTAGCAGCCCACACTTTGGCAAACGTAAAATGCTTCAAAGCCACTTGGGTCCACCATGGAGATGTATTTGTGACAATCCAGGAATGACAATCTAATGCAGTGGTTTTATTAAATCCTTTGTAGGACTTCATCAGGGAGGTAGTTATTAACTCTGTGTCAGGTTTCTGGGCTGTCATGCAACTTCAGCCTCCTGGGGTCCAGCCGCGGGGTGCCCCGTCCCTCTCCCCTGCACTTCATGCCCTGTGCTGCTGGCAGTGCTGGGTGGGGATGCAAAGCTTGTCCCCAGCCTTGGCTCCAATCGCTGGATGAAATCTGGATTGTCTCGCTGTGGGGGAGTCAGCAGGAAGGCAACGTCACCAGTGCAGACAAGGGAAACATCTCAGGAAAAGGTCCTGCAGGCAGTGGCAGGGCAACAGCAGAAGTGTGCATGGTGAGGGTGCTGCTGCCAGCTGGCGCTTAGCAATGCTGCAAGAGAAGAGGCGACACTTCACAGCCACACTGAAGGCTGATCCGTATGCCTGTCTCTACACTTAACAGTAATACAAGTCTGACAGAACCCTTTCTTACAGGCTTAAAGGTAAGAAACTGTTGCTAGAGCATCTCACAGACCCAAGGCCCTTTAATACCCAGTTCTGGACAAACGCTGCTTTCAGAGGTGGTGAAAACGCAAGTCAGCAAGACCTCGGTAGTGCTGTGCAGCATTGCAAGTGCTTGGGATGGGTGAACCAGAAAGAACAGCATGGTGGAGAGATGTTTCTGGAAGTGCTGGAAGCAGGATGGATCTGTGATGCGTCCGGCTCCAGCGCACGGTTTCTTGTGCTCCTGATCTGCTGGGTGCTTGGAGAGGCTTGCAGAGGTGCTGGGATGCCACAGGTGGAAAATCCCCACTACTGCAAGAATGAAAGATGTTGCACCCAGCGTGCACCATTCTCCAGCACAAGCAACTCTTGCTGTGCTACATCCACCTCCCTCGTGACGACGAGGCAACCCTCGCCTCCATCCCAGCCGTGTCCAACAGCCAGCTGGGAGCAGGGCTCCCCTCTGCCTTTCCCCTCTTGGGCACGCAGGAAAACCTTCCCTGCTGTGCTTTTGTCTTGCTGGTAACAGCTGCAGCTGATTCCTCGCTGCCCCCGTGATGTCTTCCCTCTGGCTGCTGCAGAGCTTTGGAAAAGGGAGGTCAAAAGATGCTGAGTTGCTTTTATTTATTTAATTAGAGGTTAAAATAAATGCAGATTTAGTCTTTTCTTGTGCCTTGTACAGCAGAGAATAGAAAACCACATTTCCTTACTGTAGCCCGAGTCCTGCCCCTTTGAAAATGAACTTTGGGCATGGCTGGCATACTGTTTTCTGTGAATATTTGGCTGTACTGCAGTGATGAGCTCTGAAGCTGCTCCCATCCTACATTAAAATGAAGCTCTCTGCCAGGAGTCCTTGTACTTTTGCCAGACCACTGAACTGGCCCATACAGGACAATTCTGGGATGGTTCTTCTGCACCTCATAAGATCATGTTAATGTAGATATTAGACTATCCCTACCTTTTATTTTATGTGGCATTTCTGAGGATTTCAATCGTATTAATGGCTATGTGAATGTATGCTTTGTGACACGGAGCGTGGAAAAAAAAAAAAGTCCAGTGGGGACAAGAAGGAAACTGAATTACATCCTGCCCTGGCTGTAAGTGAAAATTAAACTGAAATTTCCCCAGGTGAAAGGCCAGCAAAGTGACTGTGCAGCTGAGCATGGCCAGGCTCTTTTCCTCTGCTTTTCACACCACGTCTTCTGCCTGGAGTCACTACCCGGCAGCGCAATTTGCGTTCCCATTTTTATAGGTAGACCCATGTTTATGTGCTCTTTGCATCTTTGTTAGGGATGTTTTGGTGGTGACTAATTGCTGGAGTATTATCAAGACCTGAAGGATTAGGGGGAGGGGGAAAAAAATATAAAACAGTAGATGTGACATGCGTAAAACTCTGGAATCTATTATTTCAAGTGTTGGTGAAAGGTACCAGATAGCTTGAGAGAAGTCTTGCATGTACCCTCCAATTAATGTGCCTTATGTTTAGGCTGGAAGCACAAGTGTGTCCCTAAGAGGCCTCACTGTGTGCAAACACGTATTTTCCCTGTATGTTTTCACTGGGGGGCCATCTGCCAGCAGTCCTGGTTCCTGGGAGGGTGAGAACTGAGGACCACCAGACTCTGCTGATCAAATCAGCATCCACGAGGTATTACATTTTTTCCCCCCCTCAAAACTTGAACTGGTGACAGGATGAAGGGTTACCAATAACTAAAAGAAGATGAGCAAAGACCCTTTTGTCTTCTCCAAACTGTGGAACTAGTGTAAAAAAAAAAACCCAACCAAGCCCAACCACCTGAAGGCTGACACCTTCATCCTCTGTGGGCTGACGGCTGTGTTGCCGTGTTGCAGAGGCAGTGCATGCGGAAGGAAGAGCTGGGGTGGTTCTAGGCTTGTGCATCAGCAAATTGCTAACCAGAGCTGAGTGTGTTTGTGGTTGACGGTGTGGGAGCCAGAGAAACCAGCCTGAGCTGCAGACACTAGCTTGGGTTTTCAGGGCTATGTTTTCCCTTAATGACTAACATCTCTTCACTTGGTAAGTGGAGAAACTTGATGGAGAACCTCACAACACCACGCTCTGATCTTGAGAATGTGAGTACGTATTGTGGTGCTCGACATTATTTGGTAATCTGATTAAAAAAACCCTGAAATACAGCATAGAGATGTTTCTAAAGTTCATTAATAAAAAAATGGAGAGGTCATTAAAAGCATCTTTCCTAGAGGAGAGCCTCTTCATTTCAGAGAGGCAGCAGATACAGAAGGTACACTGTGTTACTTCCCTCACACCTCCTGGTAAATTAAGGCTTCAGAGCCCTGCAGACTTCATGGCTTCTGGGAGCAAAAACAAGCTAAAATCGCTATTTCAGGTTAGGATAAACACTGCATGTTGGAAATTAAAATACTTCCTCTGTGGTTTGTGTATAACTTGTAGCTTATGTTTCTCCTGACATCCATAAAAACGAAGGCTCTAGTTACTGTATTTAAATAGTATTATTAAAAAAATGGAGCAGTTTAACTAAATTGTTCTGTTAAATGGAGAACTTCTAATCTCCCTTGAGAAGTGCAGGACAGAGACCAGTCTTCACAGGTACCGAACCTCCCTGGGCCGGTTTCTGGGTTGTCAGGAGAGATCCTGGGCTTGGTTTGGGGTTTGAGGAAGAGGCGATGCTTCAAGCCATGCCCATGGTTTGTGCTTCAGCTCAGGAACAGTAGACAAGCTGTCATGTGTTGATGAATCATGCCAGGCACTGTTTGTATGTGTATTTTAAAAGGAATTGAGAATTTTTTTCCTGGGATATTAATAATCCATCTATTAATGGTTGGTTATTTCCTCCTCTTGATCCTGCTGTGTAAGGTTCTATAGCTCCCAGATGAGCATCTTCCAAACGTTTATGCCATAAATTTCATAACTAGCATGCCAGGATGCACAATTTGGAATATGAGCTTTACTGAGGTCACAAAACCCCAGGTATGTTAAAATCTCCCTGTGGTACTATAATAATTTAGGCACTAAAACACTTGTCTCCTGAGGTCATGCTCTGACTTGAAGGCATCTTCAAGGTTAGACTGAGCCACCAGGTCTGTGTTCAAAAAGAGGGCAGCAGGAGAATACACACCAAGCAATTGACCCTGGTTTCTTTATCAAAAAAAGCTTGAATTTTGATAAGTCAGATGCTATGTAGTTTAATGAGAGAGTGTAATTAGGCAAAGTCCGATAGACAATTACAGCTGGGTATAGAGACTGTGCATAAGACTTCTGTGCTCATCTGGAATAAAACATCTGCAACAGTTTTGTTAATACAAAGTTAATGGTATTTGGATCTAACTGAAATGAAAGGTGTGATATCTGTGACACATACCATCTTTGGAAGTTCCTTACAAACATTTGGGTACACGTCATTGTTGCAAGCTGGGTTTTGTTTCCCTTTTACGGGTACGCTCTGCTTTAGGCTAAGCTCTCCCTTACAGCAAGAAGGAACCTAAACCCAAGGTGAAACCTCACCTTGAGGCATGCAGGATCACTCACGTGTTGCTGTTTCAGTTGACTTTCAGGTGTTCTGGACAGAGAAGGGCTGAGAAACCCCAGGCTTGACTTTTCCTAAATTTTGTTAGATAAGGATGTTTTATTCAGCGGTGCAGCTGGGTGATGGCTAGGTCAGAATCTCTCTGTGCCTGAGTCCATCTCAGATCTGTGCAGCATAGCCTGAACGTCTTGGCAAGGCTAGAGCTGAAAGTGTAATTAATGTATTGTGTAATGTATTTGTAATATATGTGTATTGAAAGCTATTTCTCACTTTTTTGGTGCACACCCCTTCCAGCTTGGTGTCTTTGCAGGGCACCTGTGGGAAAGCAAACAGATCTTTTTCCTTTCCTTTTCTTTTTCTCTCCTGTACTTTGACACCAATTATGAGTGATATTTCAGTTGGCAAAGTATTTGCAGTGATGACACCCTGGATAATAGACAGCAAAAAAAGCCCAGGAATAATTTTCATGTTCCAGACTAGAGTCTGCAGCACCAAGATGTTAAAAAATAAATAAATAAATGAGCAATCTTGGGAATTGCATACTGCGCACATTTTCTGTGGAATTACTGAAAAGCCCATGAGGTCAATTGAGTAGAAATGCGAGTTAAGACAAAACAGTTCTAAATTAGCAGCTGTCAGGAGAGAACTAGTTTGGCAGAAAATGTTAAACTGGAAGGAGCCTTAGCCAAGAAGGAGCTGCTAGTAGACTCATTAGCACACGAGGAAGGTGGATTTCTAGTTAAAGGTATTTTTAACAAGGGAAAGAATTAAATCCTCCTCCTCAAATTCAGGGATTTGAGGGTCAGATTTCTGCCCCAAACTCAGGGACCTCGCTAAACTCAGCTGAAAGGCATGAATATCATATGAAACACCCAGAAATGAATAGTTAAGAAGGCTGAGGGTTGGAAAGGAAACCAAGATCTGTAAAGTCCTGCTTTAAATGACTGCAGAAAGATGTACTGAATCAGAGCACAGTCATCAAACCAACTATAGCCTCTAAAATACCTGAAACCTTTCGGAGTCTGCATTAGCATTTGCTGGCAGCATCTTTAATTGCCATAGGAAATCAGTTTAGTGATGACTTGGAGAGGAAGATGGTATTGCTGGAAGACATAAAAGGCTGATTGTCTTGACTTGCATATGTGCTGCCAGTCATAACTTTTGCAGAATGAGAGCAAAATGCAATTTAATGAGCATCTTGGTGTTCTTGTTCACTTTTTCACACACTGGGTAGCTGTCCAAGTGAGTGAAGAAGAGGACCCAAGAGGAGAAACAAGGTTCTGCAAGAGACTTGGGGCCAGAGCACAAATTTCTGTGGTGCCCTGTGGTGATGGAGAGGAGGTACATGTTAAGGAGGAGAGAAATCGTTCAGGGACAGGTTGAGTTTCAAGCCATCACTGAGGCCATTAAATCCTCTAGTCTGATGTCCAGCAGAGGACAAGCCATTACAGGGGACTCAGATGCTCTCTCTTGGAAGTAAAAACTTTGCCTGGCCTCATAGGAGATGATGCAGTTAGCTTTTCTCTGTCTCTCCTGTCTTCTGAGCTGCCAACTTTGTACACAAACAGCCACACAATAACTTGCGTCTGTGAGTATTTTTGCAGTAAATACCCTTTTTCACAGAGATTAAAAGCTGATGCTGCCCCAAAGGAGGAGTGAGATCAAATGGCCTGGGGCAGGGAGTGCGGCTGGCCTCTGCTTCTTTCAGATGTGCAGGCATAAATCAATTTATACCAATTGGGAAGCTGCAACTTCAGATGAAAGCATGTCATTTGATTAGGTGACAAATACCAAGCTGATCCCAGGAAAAGCCCAGCTGGGCTGTGTGTGCTCGTGGTCAGCCTGGCTGCAAAAAATATGTATTTATGTTTCACAAAAAGTCTCAAAAATGTGAATCTGAGAAGCCTGAAAGGCAGATGAAAGGAAAGCAAGGTCTGGCACTCAGAACAGCTCATTGTTTCTGGGGATGGCGGCTTAGCCTTGGCGTGTGGGGCTGGGAGCAGCAAGCCTGGTGCAGTGGTCTCGATCGTGAACCGGCCACCTGCCATGCGCTCTTTCACTGGAGAACACACTGTATACATAGATCTGTGCGTATGCATGTCTATATATACACACACATGCATGTCTGTGTATGTGAGCATATATATGTATATAAATATGTATCTAAATATGCAGCCTGTGAGCCCAAGCCAGCAGCGCAGATGGCTCCTGCCAGACCCTCGGGCTTCACATGATCAGCGCAAAGCCCCAGGGCTCACAGGCAGCCTGTGCGGGGTTTTGGGACGAGTGTTGGTGTTTCAAACCAAGCCTGAAGGAGAAGGAAGCCCAAATGGCTGCATCTAAGGGTTTGTGGATGACCTGAGTTGGAGAACTGAGATTTTTTTTATGGAGTGAGTCTCCACACAGCGTTTACAGTATCTTGCCAAAGCTCCCCTGGGAGGGAAGTGGATGAAAGAGAAATAGGAACAGTCTTGTCCTCTGCAGATGGTGACGGAAATAAATGAAAATTGGTTGAATGCGTTGTTAGAGCAAACTCTTACAGTAATCGTTTGGAAGTCCATATTTTTCCTTGCAAAGGCAACCACTGTTTTTTGCTAATGTTTCTCACCCCTGGGCCAGGACTAGCAGGAAAGAGGTGAGGGCATGTTTCTGAAGTTTGACTGCATCTCAAATGCCAATTTTCATGATGTTTTGGTCATTTCCGCTTGAGCTCCATTTGGGGCCGGCAGCATTGCCTGGGAGGCAGCTCTGCCAAACCAGGCAGGTCCCTGGAGTGGAGAACCGTCCTCAGCTGCCTCCTGAGAGCAGCGGTGAATTCTGGTCTGGTATGTGGATGCTTGTGCAGCAGGTGCTGGAGTGGGGCTACGACCTTCTTGGGACTTGGATGAGGTTGTGAGGCTTTGCTCTGTGATACATGTTGTTCGTGACATAATAGGAAACATTTATTCTGATATATAATTAATATTATAATATAATTAATGCTACATACATGATATGTGAATAGGGAAGTATTTGGATATAGCTGAGTCTTAAATACCCATGTATACAATACGCAGGGAGTGTATTGCACGTTCAGGCTCCTTTGAGATTCTGGTGTCTTCCTGCAGAGCACACAAAAACTCTCCAAAGTGCTCAGTAACTTCTGAGAAAGGCGGTGTCCAGCTCGCTGCCCTACACTGCCAGAGGACAGCTTGCACACATCTCGGGGGGCACAGGGCTGGGAGCGGGGTGCTCCCCTGCTGCTGGCTCTGCACTCACCCGGGCTGGGGGTGTTTCTGCAGAGCAGCCCACCTCAGGCTGCCGCCACGGAGCTGCCCCAGTGCCGGTGGGCTGGGCTCTGACCTGTGCTTCCAGCCGCGGTCCCCAAAAGGATGATGTCTATTCCTTCGGGACCAGCAAGCACTTCAGAGGGGAAACCTTCACTCTCTGGCTCTGCCAGGCAGGGGTTTCTCCCTCCTGTCTGCAAAGCAAGGTGTAAAACAGGCTTTTGAATGTTAAACGAGAGGTGAATTTTTTCCTCTTGTTGGCTGTGTCTCAGAGTTGTGGATTTTAGTAAAACGTCAAATTTTGCACCATTCTGGGTAAAGTGTGAAATTGTGAATCTGTTGGTGTGTTCAGTTGACTTCCCACCCTGCCGCTTTGTTACCAGTTGGCTGAAGCTGAGTTAGTGTGCAGAAAACACGAAAGCCTATGGCATTGTGAGTTTTTTTGGCATTTGTTTTGAAAAATAAGTTCCAGTGATCTCTGACTGCTTTCTGCTCCATAATTTAAAAAAATAGTGAAGGTGTGTGTATGCATATGGCATTGCTAGCAATGAATTTCTGCTTAGGAGATGTGTTTGTATTTACCTGCTCAAGCAAAAAATGGGGTGCAGCTGAAGATACGAATCTTTCTTTGTCAGGGTGATCTGGTTTTATTGCCCCAAGCCAAACTTCATGTTTTAACATTCTACTTTCAGTAATGGCATTTTGAGGGTCTTCCCATCTGCTGCCTCCAGCAGGGATGACAGAAGTGAAGTTGGCTTCTGGTTTCTTTATCATTTCATAAAAAGAACTTATTCAGAGGAGATGCTTTATAAAAATACTTCTCAAATTGGGACATTTGCATCATTTTTGCTGTAATTGCTCAAAGGATTTGCTGTGGGGTAGGTGGGACAGAGGGAGCTGAGAGCCCCTTAGCATGCTCAGAGAAAAGCAGGTTTTAGCTGGAGGGAGAAGCGTGAAACCTTTCATCTTGTAATGAAATTTTTTCCCATCCCACCCTGCCACCCACCAACAGAAAGTTTTGGGTCTTGCCACTGGTACAAAATAATTGGGGGGCTTTCCAGTGCTTAATTTTCAAAGATTTTCTTGTTTTTTCAACTGTGAAAACTGTACTTGCTTCCATGTATGAAGAAGAGAGATGAGGATTCCTTGCCCCAAGGAGATCACAAAGTTTCCCATCCTGAAGGAGAGCTTCCTTCAGTCTCTGCAAGACCAAAGATTAGCGGATGGGGTTTTGGGCGCTGCTCCCAGGACTATCGCAGCCTCCCTGGGTGACCACAGCTGAGTTTTTCTGCATCTTTTTCGCTCACCTTCCCCGTCATCAGCTGGACCTACTGACTCTCGTGTACCTTCTGCTGGAAGGAGACACGGGCGTTTGCTGGTGCTTGGAGACCCCCAGGCAGATGACACAGATCCACTGCTGGGCTCCGGTTATTAATAGTTTCAGGAACTGCTATTAATACACTTGGAGGGGTGGCAAGCATGCTCCTACAACATGTGACAACAGGCTGAGTTGAAACAAGTTAAATTAATTTCTGCATTAGAAGTAATTTAAATTCGATTATTCATTTAAAAACTGTGGGACCTGTTCAGTGGCTGCCCAGCAGGCAGAGCTGTCGGGTCTCCGGTTCCTCCTCTTTCCCCCAGCTGGTGCTGCCTTTCCACGGAGGCGGGAGTGCTTCGCTCCCCAAAGCCAACACGCGGCAGCTTCGGGTGCTCAGAGACCAGAGCTGCTGCCTAATTAAAGGTGTTTCCAATATGTGTATTTGGTGTTCGGAGAGTAGCAAACCACTGGCGCAGAAGTGCCAGCACTGGAAAAGATGAAACTCAAAGGAACAGTAGGGGAAATATTAGTATTTTTGTGTATGTGTGCAGGAGGACCTTCCAGCACCCGTGTATAGGGAGTCGAGCTTTGAAGTGCCTTGAAGATGGATCTTTGCTTGTCCCTGAGCTCTTGTAACTTCAGCGGTTTCAAACTTTATTACATTTTCAGTTTGCCAGCGGAGGAACTATATTGAAGTGGTTTGAGCTGGGAAGGGGAGGATGGCCTCTGAACAGAGACTCTAAGCAGCGGGTGCAGGACCCTGGAAAAGATTTGCTGGCATGATAGCGGTGTAACATGAAATCTGAGCAGCAGTCCATCAGGCTTTCCTGCGAGGACATCTTTTGCCCAGCCGCTGCTGTCTCACCCTATAGAAACAAGCATTTAACCCCCTGAAGCCAGTGTGTATTGCAAAACCTGTCTTTTGTATTTCGGATCCAATTTACTTAGATAAAATGCATGAGCTACCTGTCTGACCATTGCCTTCATTTTTCACACTTGTCACTTGTTAACAGTTGCTTGTGTAAGTTTATTGACGAGACAAATGGCTGCCGTGGCAGCATACAAGCCCTTCCCTTGTTTTATTTATCGAACAGTTAAAAGCTTATTTAAAAAAAACCAAAAAAAAACCAAACAAAAAAACCAAAAACCACAAAAAAATCCTTCATCCTGAGGCATTTTGTCCTTTTTGCAGAAGGTCACTAAATACAGTTTGGTTTTCCTCTTGTACAGCTAATATGCTAGGGAAGTTTATGCAATTAAAAAGAAATGCTAAACGTTATTGTTACCAGTGTTGAGAAACGAAAGGTGTGATGGTAACCCACAGGGAATTGCATGTGAAGCTGGGAAAAGTCGTGTTGTTTTATCCTTATTACTTTTACTGGTGGAGATTAATTGCATTACGAGGCATTTATGTTACTGTGAGGCTGTTCCTGCCAAGCCCATCTGTGGCTATGTCCTGGCTGCTGTCTTGAAAACTTCTCCTTCTCAGGACTCAATATTGCAAATCGTTAAGCGTGTGTTAATCACTTCGGAAATCCTGTTGAAATCACTTGTCCAGCAGGTGCGAGGCATGCTTGAGTGTTCGCACGCTGAACCTGCAGTTTTGATGTAAAACCACCTGAGTTCTTCCTGTTCCTCCATCCTTTTGGGGTATTTTAGGGGCATTTGTAGCCTGGGTCAGGTGAGTGGGGTAGCAACCAGTGGCAAGGGAAACCTCAGCAGCAAGGGTGCCCACACAAAACTCTCTGCTTAGCTCCCATATGCAATTATCTATTGCTTCTTGTTACTCCTTATTCTTTATCCAGTGCTAAATGGAAGAGAGTCATCAGTTTTCACTAATTTCCATATTAATAGTTGTGTTTTAACTTTTTTTTAATTAATCCAAGCTGGGAAAGATAGAATGGCAGAGAAAGTCTGTGCAGAGATCGCGTGGGAGAATTTAAAATGTCTTCTTGGAGAGAGCCTCCACTTTCAAGAGAGCTTATTCCTAACCTAAACCAGCTGCTACCATACTTTCGGAAGGGAGCAAAATGAAAGAAAACCTTCTGCCTTGGGAGATCAGAAGGTTAGGGTAGAGGGTGTCAGTGCATTTTTATTAACTAAAACCTAAAGTTTCCTTGACTGCTGATCTCCTTGGATTTTAGACACAAGATTGGGTCAATATTTGGATGGGAAACCTCTAAGGGAATCTCCAATACTGCATTAAACACTAGGCTTTATATAACATGAAATGCAAAGGAGTGGATAGGATGGATCATGAAACTTGCACTACCACATTGCAAAGAAATAATTTTAAAAATATGACATCTTTGGATTACTAAATCATTGGAGTGCAGGAAATAATGCACACAGGCAGAGCTTTTGAAGGCTCCATGGGGCAGCTTTCCTACTCATGTGGCTGGCTGGACATCTGCTTACAGCTCAGTAGCAGCTGCGCTTGAAATGACCAAAGAGTCTGCCAGTCCTCAGTGACCAGATATCTTTCAGACTGCTTAGACCTTCTTCACTGGTGTGTGTGCACGGTTAGGTAAAACTTCTAACTGTGCGGTAAATAATTTGGCCTGCAAAAGAAGTGAATTTTGCGAAGAGCTGTGACAATGTCAGAAAGCATCTCTGCAAGATGCATTTTACTACCCTGCGGCCATGCCTCAGTTTTGGGGATGGGTGCTTTCACCTGCCCTCACCAACTCAGGTGGCAGTTGATTTATTGCATGCTGGCTGCTTTTGTCTGGAGCACGAGGAGCCTTTGGTTCAGCCAGATGCTGGAGTGGGAACAGCAGCGAGTGGTGGGGCACACCAACCTGTGAGGGTCCACCTGGAGCTGGAACAGGACGTGGTTCCTCAGTCCTGCCTCCAGACCACCTTCGTACATCTTATATCCCCTCAGAAAAGAACCATGGGTTTCTTCAGGCTTTCCTGCTAGATTTCCTTTCTTCTGGTTTGTGGTTTTCCTCCTATTTTTGAGGTGGAGAGAGCTGAAGCACCAATTTGAATGTCTCTTGTTAACTGTGATTTGACCTCTTCCGACAAGCAGCACTGTATAAATATTATTACTTGGCAAATGAACCGAAAAAATGGCTATGTTTTAAAAGTGATTTACAGAAAGTACTCTGACAAAGTCCACAGCCTGCCTGTTTCCAAATGGCACACGTGGTTTCTGCAGGCGAGTGTGTTTCCATAGGGATGTGTCTGGGGGACACAAAGTGCTGTTGTCCACTGCATCTCTGCGAAGGGATGCAGACCCCTGAATGGACAGCAGGGCTAAAAACGCTGCACAAGGAGAGCATCCCGGGCTTGTTAGACAGCAGGCTGTGACCTCTGTGCTCCTTGGTCTCAGCTTTCCCTCCTGAGCTGTACGAAGTCCTCTTCAGGTCTACAAATGCCATAGAAAAACCAATAGGAAGATTTTGTATCTTTGTTGCAGTTGTAGTGGTATTAACTTGATTTTTCTTTTCTTGCTTTGAAAAGTGAGTCCTCAACTTCCTCAGGATGGTTAGAGAAATCTAACAAAGAGCTCTGATTTTGGAGCAAATTTTGGCTTCCTCATCTTCTCGGATCTCAGAAGTGTTGATTATTTTGGTGGTAATTTAGTCAGCAGTGAGGAATCAAGTCATGACCCTGAATATTTTCCTACTAAAAGATGCCTAAGCATTCTTTTTAGACACTTTTGAATTATATCTACAAATTATGTCAGTGGAACTAATGATTATTCTCAGTGAATCTCACTTCTGTCAGAGGTACTTGAATAAATTTTATAGCTGGATGCATTTACGAATACTTAGTAACACTTATAGCAGTGTTAGAAATAAAAATATGGGTAATAGATTATAAACTCCTCTCATTTCAAACATGTATCATTTGTAAATATCACATACAAGAGACTGGAATGAATATGGCATTTGCAAACGAAACATTTGTGCCAGAACTATGGTATGATGCAGTCTGCAAATTCGTCTTCACGTGCAAGTTGCTTCAGGACTCTTGCTGTAGAAATTACACAGAATGGTTGGCTGGCTAGTTTCTCTATTTTATCTTTATCATTCTGTTTGTGCCCCCTTGTCGCCCATCATTTATTGCTTATTGTTCAAACCCTGTTTTGACAGCAGGATTACTAATTTATTCATGAGCTTTTCTGGGGCGGAGGATGAGCAAGGGGTTAATCTCCAGTCCAGTCACCCAACGTGACATCGCTTGTTGTTGCTCTGCTTTGAAAGAACTGATGAACAAAGAGAAATGTTGAACACAAATATCTATTTTCTGGGCATTTTTTTAGTGACCTGTTGCTTTAGAGAAGTAAGCAGAGCATGGCTGCTGTGCTCTTGAGCTGGAACCTGCAGTCAGGCAAAGGCACTTCAGTCTGGGACCTCAGAAACTGAAAGCAAGAATCCTTGGAGGGTCAGAAGTTAAAAGTTTGGCTTCAGCAACTTCTAAGTCCAAACTCAGGCCTTCAGGGTGAAATCAAATTCCTGAGTCCATAAACTAACTTTTTTTTCCTTCCTTTTGCCTCCTAAATGATACTGTTAGCTTCACCTCTAATAGGACTAAGGCAACACTTGCTAGCTAATATTTTATTTAATTTTCCTTCAGCCACAGCTGGGCTCACCTGGATTAGGGTCAGACAGGAGGAAGTATAGATTTTTCCATTCCGTAATGTTATTTTTGTCTCCCAGATGTGCTTCACTGGAAGCACAGTAGGAAGCATGTCAGCCTCCGACAAGCCACTTGCTCCCATTCCTGTTTGAATGGGCTGTGCTGGTTTGCTAGGCTGTGGGGCTGGGGCTATTTGAATGGGGCTTTCACAGTGAACACGGAATTTGACTAGACTGAGAAGCCACAAAGTGTTATCAGAAATTGAGATAAGGAAAAAAAAAAAAGTGCAAGCTTGTTTGCTGTTTCCGTTGGTCAAACTCTAATGAATTTCAAGCTTAATACCATGCAAATATTCATCTTGATAAATAGTGGGATGCTTGATAGAGTTTTGACTTTAATTGGAACATTTTTTGATCCAAGCAGGATGTTATCTGGAATAACAAGTGTTGAACACAAAGGAAATTGTGTGAAATCTCACCTAAAATATTTAACAGTAGTGTTATTTCGTTCCTCCTAAATCAAACAAAGGAGTTGAATTGTTTATCTTTGAGCCATGCAGAAGAAAAGTGAATGCCAAACATGGTTCTATCTTTTGCTTACACCGAGTCTGTCCTCTGAAACCCTCACTGAAGAAAACAAAGGCTTTATGCTGGGCTCCAGGTCACCAGTAGTCCGACTGGTTTGTCTTAGCTTCAGGTTTGGATTTGGTTTTGGCTTGGCTTAACTTGAGCTTTCCCAGCAGGCCATTTGCTTCCCGCCCCACAGTCGATGTTTATTCCTGACAATCTCATTGAAATTTTCTTGTTTCCTCCTTGTTCCACTGTGGGTTTTTTAAAATATCGTTCACCTGGATACAGTTACACAGGGCTAACGATGGCCTTCTACTAACATTGTTTATAAAGCCATGGAGGAACCATGCTCATGCTCCTGGTTTGCTGGAGATGATAGGGGCAACCTGTCTTGCTGCCTGCAGATGACTGTAGCTCATGATGGGACCTTGCTGTGAGCTCAAACTCTGATATGTGCTGGTGGGTGACCAAGGCTCAGCCGGTCAAAGCCCTTTCTGACCCAGTGCCAAGATTTTCCCACGGGCTTCTTGCAAAGGAACCAGGTTTTGTCTTGTAAATTCTTGCCTTTACTGTTGTAGAAGAGAAACATTGAAGACGATGCCAGGCTTCCAGACTAAATTCAGTCCTTGGCTGTGCTATCCCCATTTGATCTTGCGCCAATATTGTCCTTGAAATAGCTCTTCTTGTCTCTGTTTGCATTTTGCTAGGTCAAACAAACTGTGCTCTCTAAATCTTCCCTTGTAATATCTGTTCTCCATTGCTTCAGTGATCATCGTTACCGTTCTCTGCATCTTTGCTGGAAATAATTTCTCTGAGATGCGGTTAATAGGATTTCAGGTGAGGTCATGTCAGGGCATGGATATCATCTTCTGTTCAATGTATCTTGCAGGATATGGTTTAACATTGAATTTTGTTTTTCTGCTTCCTGGTGGTTACCTCACCCTTTGGTGCACTGGAGTCTCTCTTTCTAAAGCCTCTGTGTTTCGAACCAGAGAGCTCCCAGATAACTGCAGAATTCCACCCCACCCCCCCCCCCCCCCGCTTCTTCATTCTCTGCACATGAAGATCCATCCTGGTCCTAGCACTCCCATCTTCAGAGCTGATCCACTTTTCCTGTGTGATGTTTAATTTTCCTTCATTGATGATCCTTCCTTTCTTCATATCATCAGTGATTTTACTCAGAATCCTTCAGCTTTGCATAATGGAAATACAACATGAATTTGGTCTGGAGACCAATTCTGGAGCAGTTCCAACGCTGATCCTGGTTTAGTAGGCATGTTATTGGTGAAAACCGTGGGAGACTTCCTGATGACCAATTTCTTATGTCCTTTCTGATCGCCACCTTTCCAGCTGGATGCATGATTGCCTGGTATTATAGCAAATGTTCCATTCCAGTTTCAAAAGACCGTGATGCTGTGTGCCACAATGCAAGAGGAGACTCATCAGCAACCTGTAGTCAGCTTACATTGATGCTTTCCATAAGGAAAACACAATGTGAAGTCTTCGGTGTCGCATTTGTTTGGATTCAGGACACTTCTTGGACCTGTGCACAGACATTGCTCCCTGAGTTTTATTTCAGCCCTTGATGTGATCTGCTCCAGTTTAACATACGTGTTCCCATAGGTCATCCTGCCTTTGCCCTCTTTCCTCTTCAAATCTGAAGCAAAGTATTGTACAGTTTGGAGCATACCTGGATTATCTTTAATCCTGGTGCCACCCATAGTGAGCTTTTTCTTGTCTTGTTTTTGGTGTATTTATACAGAGAAAACATTTTGCCATTTTAACTAGATGCTTTATTTCCTTTGCAGGCTCTAAATCAGTTTAACTTGTGCTATTGTTCACTTACAACATTGTTTCTCAGCTTTTAAAATGCAGCTTTCTTTGGGATTATATTTTTTCCTAATTCTTTGCATTGTCTCTACTTACTCCTAGTACCCTTTAAGAGAGATTTATTTATCCAGTTAGTCTGGAGTTTTCCTTACTATTTTTTACCAATCCCTCTTTGTTCAGGATGCAAACTTCTACTAATTTTGCACCCAATAGCTAAAGAAATTCCAGTCATCCTCTCTGTTCCTATCCCTAAGCTTATCTAAATTGATTTTGTAAGTTCGTTTCATTTATAAGAGGTTTTTTCTCTTGAATGAAAGGTCCAGTTTACACTTGTGATAGTTACATCCTTGCAATTAACTTCATAAACGTAGCCAAGTTTCACTATTCACCTTTTCCATTCGGCATCTGGGACTGGAAATGCCTGTGGACACTGGCCGTCGCTTCCTTGGGGGGATCTTCAGGCAGAACAGTGAACACCGCACCATTGCTCTTACTATTGATCAAAAAGGTGATTGCTTCCTCTGTGAGGGCTCTCGTGTGTAAGATGCTTTCCTGCTTGCAGTAGCTCTGCTTACTCTCTGCCCCTGTAGCTAAAGCAAGCAAAAATCACGTTGAGACCATCAAGAATGATTCGCAGGAGTGTGAGGAGCCATTAGGTTCAATCTATTACTGAATATATTTATGTAGTGAACCATATGTGCATCAGAGTGCATGTAGCTAATGCTGGAAACCATGCTCCGGTTCCTGTGCAGAACTAAAGCTTAATTAGTAGCTGCTAAGGGTCACCAGAACAGCCCAGTTTCATAGGTGCATCGCACTGCTTAGCTGTCAGCTAAACAAGCCAGATTCAAAGCTGCGTGTGTGTTGGCCCCAGTTTCTAATTTCCTGCCCTCGCTGTTGTGTACGCTGGGCCCCTCTTGGATGCTGAGACTCTCCCCATCCCCTTGTTCAGGACTTGGTAGTTTGGAAGCATGGAAGCGAGGGCTATCAGCATGCCTGGGCAAGGCTCGTTCTGCAAGGCGATTACCTACTTGATAAAGAAATGGAGGAAAAAAGAAAGAAAGCAGAGTAAAGCAACTAGTTTGGCCACAGGTTTTGGCTGGCAGATCGGGCAGCAGAGCAAAATCTGCCACTAAACCTGACCGGGCGGGTGCCCTGGGTCATTGTTCGGGAGCGGGATGAGCAGTGGGTGACCTCTCCAGGACAGGGCAGACAATTTATCCGACCCATCCCTCTGGGACTGAGTCAGGCCAGCATATGCTCTTCCCCCTGAATATGACGGTCTTGAATTATTTAGCTTTAACTTAATTGTTTCTGCAATGGATGTTTTCACTATTTCCTTCTCAGTGACTTCTTCTACTGGCAGCCTGGCTGTTTAGCTGGAAATGAAATAGTTATCCTTCTGACAAAGTTGATAATAACAGGCTTTCCGAAAGCCTAAATGTGGATTCCTTGTATATATTCATGATGTGGTGTTTTGCTGTTGATGTGTTAGTCTAAAGGTATTAAAGGAATTCGAAAGGAGTGGCCATATCTTTCAGTGGGCCAGCTGGTAAAACTGATAAAAATAGGCAAGGTTTTACACATGCTGGTCCATTTATTTCAGTTCCATTCAGATTAGTTGGTCTAATAAAAAAAAATACAAATACTTACAAGCTTGAATTCTCTTGTATGCTGGTCACTTCTTGGTATTAATGTAAAATGCACGGCTTTTTATCTGGACAATCAACATCACCTGCTTGTCCCTGGTAAAATCTACCCAGTGTGTACTCAACCTTTTAAAATACGCTTTTTGAGCTACTCACTGCTACTACCATTCAGCTCATTGCTGAACTCATTTTCTCTAGGGTTAATGAGAACAAATTCTTTGAACTTGCTAGTTATTTCTGTCTGATTTGGTGCAGGGCTCACTCTAACTGCCTTTTCAGTCAAATTGGTATATAAATTATCAAAGGTTAGACTATGAAAAAGTTTGATTAAGTTAATTAGAAATTCAGAACTTGGCCTTTGGCCAAAATGTAATTTACTTTCCTTAAGCCCAATTTGAAATGAAATTTTGCTGCAGGTTTTTAATCTAAAAATGCACAAGTTTTCTTAGCTCTGTTTTCCTACTGTTTATAAAACAACCCAATGAATTAAAGGTGTAGAAGTGTTTAAATAAGAAAATCAAACATGAAAAAATTCCAAACTCGGTGTGGGGACTGTTTCCCCTATGTGGACTGCGGAGGGCTGCCTTTGGCAGGTGTTGATCACCCGATGTGAGTTAGTTTAGGGCAGATGCAAACCTCCTAACCCTTCAGTGGGTTACAGATGAGGGTCTGGTGACTGTGCTGGTACCAGTGCTGGGTTGTGGACCTGCCACGGGCATCTGAGCATCTGTGGTACTTAGTTTATCCTAGTGTGGTTTTGGTCCAGGAAAGGTGTCTCCTGCAAACCAAGCCTGGGCTGGGTTCAGAGGAAAACATGAGCCAGGGACCATCCTTTGGAAGTAATCTAGACCTGAAGCTTGGACTGCCCCAATCTTAAAACTGTTTCTAGCTTTGGGGTTACTGGGGGACCCCAAAGTCTTCAACCATCCCTCCTCACGGTTGCACCTGGAAACACCCACATCTCCATGAGACCAGGATCTGACCACTGCCAGTGTTCATCCTTCCCAGATGTTGCAGCCCTGAGCTGGCAGCACATCCCCACTCTGGGCAAAAGCAAAAGTGCCAGGTGAGGAACACACACTGTACCCCAGGTGTCCAGACCAGATGAGTGAGGATGCCCATCTTTGCTGCTGTGTCAGAAATAGGTTTACCTCTGATGCAGAGCAGTATTTGCATGTATACCCACAGAGCAGTTTTGGTAGTGGCTGGGCCTCTCTTTTTCTCCAAATGAAGTTTCTGCCCTAGGGTTTTGCTGCTTGGTGAGCTGTTTCTCTGCAGTGGTGTGTTGGCACAAGCTGGGAGGCTGAACTGTGCAAGAGGATCGAAAGGTCTGTGCACCAGCTCTTGCTTCAGTGCAGTGACAGAAGACAAACACACTCCCCTGCTGGTATTAAAAAAAAAACAAATCAAAACCCTAAAACTAAACAAAGCAAACTATTTAAAAGCCAGGCATTTCAGAACTTTTAAAACTAGCTCT
>Ga0065711_1027637_pt1 | contig 47298 bp, 37 predicted proteins | sample Hoacrofraction12_FD_59098 | JGI IMG/M metagenome (GOLD analysis project Ga0065711, IMG submission 59098) | Hoatzin crop microbial communities from Cojedes, Venezuela - Epithelial fraction 12 v2 (version 2) | ecosystem: Host-associated > Birds > Digestive system > Esophagus > Crop | place...
GAGGGGTTCCAGCCCTCGGATCATTGCTGGGGCCTCCTCTGGCCCCGCTCCCACAGCTCCAGGTCTGTCCTGTGCTGAGGGCTCCAGAGCTGGACGCAGGACTCCCGGGGGGTCTCAGCAGAGTGGGGCACAGAGGCACAATCCCCCCCCCTCATCCTGCTGCCCGCGCTGCTGGGGATGCAGCCCAGGGCACGGTTGGCCTGCTAGGATGCCAGCTCACACTGCCGGGTCATGTTGAGCTTCTCGTCAACCAACACCCCCAAGTCCTTCTCAGCAGCGCTGTTCTAGAAGTGAAGTTTTGATTTAAATGAGATCTTGGACATTAAGTTAAACCACTGTGCAACTGTAACTATTCGAAGGACTTATTTCTTTAAAACAAAAAGATGCATCTACTCCTGTGAACTATTGTAGCACTTTTCTCTCTGAAAACCTGATTTTGCCATGGAAAGGAGAGCTATTTTTGTCTTCAGAAATCTGCTGTTTATGTTGTAACCGTAAGAGATGCAAGCACTGATCTCTGTTGACTTTAAAGTCAGATGAAAGTGTCCAAAATATTTGCAATGAAATGTTCTGCTAGGAAACAGCTTTTAAAATTTCATATAATGGTGGAAAATAATCTGTCTTGCCAAAACTTTCTCTACATGGTTAACAAGATTTTAGTTTAAAAAGTCGATTTCCTACTTAATAGCAGAACAGCTGCATTTTCAATGCCAGGTGATTTCATGTTTTGCTGTTTGGAAAACTTGTATTCAAATACTCCTACAGTAAATGTAACCATTTGTTATGTTTCTCTGTTTGCCAAGTGTAATATTATTTCATTACTAGTATTTGTATGTTGGTGATTTCAGTGTTTTGGCTCAGTCATATCAATATCTGCGAAATGGCCACATAAATGTGAAATATGCATAAAAGACTTTTAAAGTGTCACCTAGCTTTGATGCAAGATAATATGCAAGATAATAATATAATCTTAATAAGTATATTTTAGGAGAATATGGAGGGACTGTGTTTACCAGTTTTGTAAACACAATATACTTTTTTTTTCCATGAATGAAAGTATTACTTGTACTAAATGCATGGTGGGTCTGTGTTAGGCAGTGTCCCTTGTGCAAGGAATGCACCCAGTGCACTGGTCTGAAGGTTACCGCTAGTTCATTTCAAGATCCGTGGTAAAAGGCTTTTCCTAACCTTAAAACTAAGATTTTTGCCCCAGTTTTGCTTGTGCATGTGGATTTTATCTAGTGATTCTCCATGTTCAGCAGCACACAGATTTGCTAGTCTCCTAAGTATTATAAATATTCTGGTCTGTGCTTTTGTATCCAAGACAATAACTTTTCACACAGGACAATTCACAGTGATGTAACCACAGGAATAAGGAGAGAAGATAAATGCTATGATTAGAGATTGTCAGACTATTTTGGGCTGAACGAAACGTAGTTGAAATATATCACTTTACGGGAACGTCTCTGGGACAAGTGAGACGGGGGAGGAAGCACTGGGAGAAGAGACATTGCGTGCAGTTAGGACCTGAGAAAACAAGTACCTGCTATGTCTGAGACAAAGCAGAGTTTTTCTCTCCAGGTCACTGGCGTCTGGCAAGATGAGTCTTGAATGTGGGGATCCCACATCCCAGTGAAGTCCCCAGCATCTACTCTTTCGTGTGTTTTGATGGCCATTCCTGTTTGTTGAGAGGAGATGTGCCAAAATATCCATGCTTGGTAGGACTTCTGTTCCTTAAGCTGTGTAGCATTAGGGACAAAGAAAAAAAGGAGTACAAGATGCAGATCTTTATAGTTGTCACCAAAGAGACTGGTTGTCCTTGATCTGTTCTGGGTAGGATTGAGTCAAACAACTCATTGGATCTGGAGCTGGCTATGTTCTTTGGGTATGATCTCTGTGAGAGCGAACAGTGTGCAGCTGCCCTTCGGGAGCTTCTGGTTGGAGTCATCTTGGTCATCCTTCTCTCTGTATTAGTGCATTTCTCTCCTGCAAGCCTTGTGCTCCTTCCAGTCTCCACCCCTGGAGATGTCAAGGAGGAGATTTTGTTCTGCTTTGGTGTCATTTTTGGGGAAATGAGTGAGACAGGGTTTACTGAGCAGACTGGTTTCCAAAAGAGTGAACCTGGAGCTATGAAAGGGGCAAGAATTGATGCAAGAAGAACAGTAAGGAAAATAGATGTGGAATAATAGCAACAAATCTTGTACTCTAGAAGACCTCATGATTTGTCTCAACTGTGCCTTGCAAGAGTTTGTCAGCTGTGCTTAATTGAGGTAAAAAGTGGTGTGGGATGATAACAAGGATGTACCAGTGACTAACTGTAACTACAAACTGTCCCAGATAAGCAGCTCAGAAGTGCTTGCCCCAGGCACTCTTTTACTGTTTGCTCTTTTTTTGGTTCACTGAGATGGATGACTTGTAATGCTTTTAAATTGTACCTCCCTTGGATGTCAGAGTAAATGCACATGTTACCCAGCCAGTTCTCAAGTCCTGATTGGGATTTTAAGTGGGGCAAAGTTATTGTTTGCTGGTGTTGAAGAGCCAGCTTGCAGGTTAGTGTGGTGTCACTTGATTGCAGCGAGGCACCACTCTCTGAATCCTGATATTTAGCAGGAATATGCTGGTGTCTAAGGCCAGTGGTCCTGTGGAAACCCAGATCACGGCTTTGTCGCGTACAGAAACTTCTTGTGAGTCTCACTTCCAACATTTGCTGATAATATTCTAACTTTATTGATTCATGCCAGAAATCCTTACTCCTTAAGTATCAGCTGTGTGATTCTCACTTATGGTATGTGAGGGTCTTTGCTAGCAGAGAAGATCTTGACCTTGGTTAATCTTCACACAAAGTTTGCTCGCTGAAGTACAGTGCTTCTGTCAACTTAACTGGCTCTCTTCTTTTAACCTCAACTATGATCTTAGAAGAGAAGAAATGTCCAGTGCAAAACATCTCAGTTATCTCACAAGCATTGCTGAGGATCATGGAAAGTATAGTCCTTGTGTTTGAATTCTGTGAGGAAAAATCACATAGACCTTGTGTTGTAGTTCAGTTCATTCAGAAACCATCCTTTAGTTACATTTACTAAGTAGAAGTTCCCTGTTAGACAGAGCTGGATTTATTTAAGTACTAAATATTATATGTTTACACATTCACAGTTTTTTTTCTCCCTCTCCACAGACATCTGTTTCTAAATCTTTCTCTGCTGTCCATCACCACAGAGTCAAAACAGCTTACAGACATCAACAAATTGTTTCTTGTGATGCCACTGGGGGATAGATACTGCTGTTTCAGCTCTGTGGATGGGTTACTGAGGATTAAGCAAACTGCTCACAGAAGGGCAGTGAGTGACGGCAGGAGCAGAAGTGTGAAGCGTTGTCCTTGCACCCGCTCTTCAGGCAGCGCTGCACGAAGGAGCTGTTAGCTGACCCGCTCTTGTGTGTGACACTGTCTCCCTTCAACGCTCTGAACTATGTCACCAGGCCAGACATCCGCGGTATCCACAAAAAGACTTGGAAACAAATGTCTCTTTGCGCTTTGAGCCTTACTCATTTTGGAAATCTCAATTTTGGGAACGTGTCCTGCACAGAATTAGAGAGAGGCTCAAGTTTCAAAATGCGGTTCTCGTCTTTTTTTGTCATTTTGTTGACTCTTCAGCTTTGAGGTTTGGTGTCAGCTTGTATGTAGCCATAATAAGGCTGCAGAGAAGTCTTTTTGGTATGTGTGTAGGCCTTGGCAAGATGTCCTGCAACATTATGTGAGGTTTTTCCCTGAGAGAAAGAGCTGTTACTGCTCTTCATGCAATACTTAGCTTCATTCCTAAGAATTGCTGTTACTTTGCCTATTTAATTTCTTTCAGAATACCAGTTTTACGTACTTACTTGTAGTGCTGCAGTGTTTTTTGGGTTCTGTGTGTAAATACTTTCCAGACATTCTTTCCCACTGTAGATACGTGATCATGGCTGTTTGCCTGTTCAGCTTCTTATGATGAACGGTAGCGTAATTACAAAAGGAGCTGTACCTGAGAGAGTCAGTTCTCTGCTGATGATAGCACTAAGTTACCTGTGTTCTGCTTTGTTTGTGAGAGGTGTGTCTTTAATGTTACCTGGATGAGTCTATAGACACAACAGCTTTATTGCCTCTTGGATTCCAGCACGTCTTTGTTTTTACACTGGGAAATATAAAGGCTCAGATTCTGCAAGAACCTATTCATGTAGTTGAAGTTGGCGGCTATGCTTTTGCTCAAAAATTATTTACCCGCTTTCAAATACTTGTCAAGGCAGGCTTTGATGTGTGAACAGGATATCTTTGTGACTTCTCCTAGGCTCTTCTCTTTTACAGTCTTTTTTTTTTTTTACTTCATAGAAACATGTGCACTAGTTTCAATTTCTAGAGTGAGACTTCAGAAGCTCAAGCATGCAAAAACAAATAAAAAACAATAGGAGGGGTGTGTATTTGGAAATTACTGATTGTACCTTTCCATTTTGTCTCCAGGCTTTTCCACTCGGTCATGGGGTGTTGAGTCAGCTGGTGACAGGGGTTACAGCACAGTAGATCACGATGTGCGCGTACACTCTGTACCTGTACCCTTAGAGGAAACCGCGTGGGAGATATTTTTCCAGGATGTAACTGGATCATCAGAAATGTCCCAGTTCCAAAAAGTCACAGTGTTGTCCAATACCAAGAGTAAAGAACAGAAGTTTCTGCTGTTTTGGCAATATTACCATACTGCTGTCCTACAAGCAAAAGAAGAAAACAGTAAGTACATAGTTCAGGTCAGCAAAGGCTTGTGTGTGGGTGGAGAGGCTCTCCTGCATGGAAACAAGGTTTGCCATCGCTGACCTCGCTGGTGAGGCCAGCTGTGGTGCTCGCTGGTTATCTGCAGGAGGGACGGCACACAGATATCCGCAGGGAAGAGAAGGACTGGCGTTGGGGGATCTCTGTGAAGGAGCAGATGATGGGAACTTCAGGAAAAGTCAGGTGTGCGAGCGGCAGTGGAGCCAGCTGGTCTGGCTCTCGGTGTTTGGCACCAAAGCGACGTGTTACTGCCACAGGCATGGTTACAGGGCTGAGCTCCTCTGGAGGATGGTCAAACATGCTAGGAGAGGTGCAGGCAAGCTTCCGTCGCATCAGGCCTCTGTCACAGGTCATCTGGTTCCGTCTCTCTTGCAGAAGAAGTGTATCTGTGGCTGGCACAAGGCTGTCTGATTTGGCTCAAGGGTGCGTGGCAAAGTGGTAACGAGCAAAAGGTCTAGAAAATAAAGTAGGCAGGCATGAATTCTTGAAGCTCTTAATACCTCGTTTGGAGTCTAACTTAGCAGCTGAAATCTTTTCACAAGCAACTCACTTCTTGAGCACGCAGTCAGTATTCTCCCAGGTTACGTTTTCAAGTATTTGTGCTGTAGCTATATAGACCTCTATGTATACACTCAAATTCCTTTTCCCCTCCTTGTGTCATTTCAGAGCTTGAGGCTTCGGCAAAAATGAATGTGGAGAGGGGATTGTTTCTTACACTTGGTTTGTTTATTTATTTACTTATTGCACCTCATGAGCCCTGTGAAGCATTCACAACCATGAAGAAACTTAGTCAATAATTTGGGGGGTAGGGGAGGGAGGGCATGGGAAAACAGCTCTTCTGATCTGTTTTAGTCCTCCAAGATGGCAAAAAATACCCTCACAACTGCAAAAGTAGTCTGGAGGTAGGAGGTTTACTATCTTCCCCCTTGCGTGCCGCCACTGCTGCTCTGGAGACTTCTAAAAGCTCTGAGCAACACGAGAGGTAAATGTGACATTGTGCAGGGAGTGGCGGATGGTAGGCTCTCACAGGCCCACCAGAGTAAACTTTCTGGGGGCAGCTGTTGTGTGTCACTGCTGTCACGTTGCTGTTGGGCTGGAGGCAGCAGCAGTGGGAGGGACACGGTGCTGCACGGCGCTGCTCGCTGCCAGTCACACGGGGAGCTTCACGCTTGTGCGGTGGAGAAGAAGAGTTTGACACAAAGGGAACCGTGAGCAGTGTTCATGCATTAGTTCGGGACTCTGCTTGTTTCCCATTTCTGTACTCTGCTGTGGGACTGTCTTTTAGATGTAATGAGTTATAAACGGGAAACTCTCGGCCTCCTGACTGCTGTTCCTGAACACTGTCGCCTTTCCAATCTCTGCTGCTCGGAGGGTGACTGTCAGGCTTTTGTGCTCGGAAATGGTGGTTGTTTTGGTTGCTTATGGCATGATTCATAGGCTTAAAGTAAAGCTGATACTTTAGGGCTCTACTTGATATCCTTTTTTGGAGAAAGAGGGTTTTGGGGGAAACCCAAAATACTGTGCTGCATCTGGTTTACAGTCACTGTCTTTCAGGGATGAGGTGCCATTTAAGACATCTCTGATAACACATTTCTCAGTTTCATGGGTATTATACACAAGCAAAGAACAAGAAAACATGCAGGTATTCTTATTAGTAAATTTGGCTGAAGTTTAACAGGTTTGTTGGAAAAGCTTTTCTTCCTTCAGAGCTTAAAAGTGGGGTTGCTGCTGTGCTGCAGTCATGCCAAAGGGCTTTGCTGGCATTACACATATAAACAAAGATTTGGGATGAATTTTACTCTTTGGGTTAGCATTGCTGTTTCTTATTTTTCAGTACGTTGTGTAGACTAAATAAGGAAACAGAATAAATAATAAACTGTCTGACTCCTTATTAGAAGTGAAGTGCAGAGTTGTAGGAACTTCTTTGGGTTTGGCCAAAAGGAACATTTGTCTTTCATGTTCAGCATTAACAATGACACTTCAGTGAATCCTTTCATTTTTGCTGCTTTGAGAAACAAAACAAACTGAAAAAAACCATCCCAAGCAAGTCAGCTGGTAAAAAATAAGTTGACCGTGAATTAAATTCATATTCCCATATCACTAATACAAAGCTGGTGCTTTACATGGTACAGGAGAACTAAACTCCCTAAAGCCATTTTTAACATGTCTCTCCCCGTCAAGGCAGAGCTGGATCGCTGGTGGTTGTACTTTATTATGTAACGTTATCTAGGAAATTGAGATTTGGGGGGTTTCCCACGGAAATCACTGTTAGCATACATTAGGAAAATGCCGCAGCTGCCCTGGGAGAGCCCTTGCAGGTGTCTCCCCGCTGACCAGCCGAAGCGAGAGCACATTGGTGCCAGCACTTTCATTTAAACATCATGACACTTAACATTTCTCTGATGTCCTTCTGATTGCTTCTCTTGAGGAACTGAATGAAGCGAAACCATTACTGTAAACACAGAAGACATTCAGTGATGTTCCAAAGTCCACATTTTTGGCAACAGTAAGCTTTCTTCAGATAGCTGCCTGGGAATTTACAAATCAGGCGCATCTGAACCCATTTTGTGACCCTTACTGGAGTCTGCACCTGCCTCCCAGAGACAGATGGAAAGAGTGAGGCTATAGATGGGTTATCTGCTTGGTGATGCTTCATTAAAGCTGAAAGGAACCAGCCACGTTTTAATGGTCTGATTACAACACCTTGGGTGGCAGAACAGCACGTTGCTTGTTGGAAGAGAGCACTCGGTGAGTCAGTTGTGCTTTTTGTTGTGGTTTCCCCCCCCTGGAATACAGGGATATTTTTTTTTCTGAATGAAGCGTAACTTTCTCCAGGTTACTTTTGGTAAGAAAAGAAGGCAAATACTCAACTAATGGAGTCTGAGTCACCGAGTAGGAGGAAGATTCCTGGCACTGCTGTATTTATCCGGCACTGGAGCCGATATTGGAATAAAGAGGGCAGCAGTGAGTCACGATCGCGCAGGATCGGGTGGGATAAAACTGGGTGTGCAGGTAACACGGCAGAAACCTCTTTGGAAAGACTGGAGTGTTAAATTGTGCTAAAATCACTGCACCAGTGTTCACAAAGTGCATGTTTGCTGGTGAGATGTAGGCCACAGCATCTCTTCCTGCAAAATTATCAAAATGTTTGTCCAAAAAACATAAATACTTTTTTATTACTAGTATTTGGCATGTTGTCCTGTTAGATTCAGGTATGGAAAATGAATTTAAAGCTTACTAGTGGATTTTCAAAGTGAATTGATAATTATTCCAGCTCAGCAGCTCTGGAAATGCACTGCTGTTCTTTTAAGCACTACATAGGCTTCTTAGTTGACTCGTGGCTTTTTCTGTCTGCGGGACAGGTTTGCCTCTGGCTGCGGCGCTCCGCACCTGCGGTCGTATTTGACTGTACAGGAGGAGTGCAGGCTGGTTGGTTTCACAGAATCACAGAATGTTCGGGGTTGGAAGGAACCTCTGTGGGTCATCTAGTCCAACCCCCTGCCGAAGCAGGGTCACCTACAGCAGGCTTCACAGGACCTTGTCCAGGCGGGTCTTGAATATCTCCAGAGAAGGAGACTCCACCACCTTCCTGGGCAGCCTGTTCTAGGGCTCCGTCACCCTCAGAGGGAAGAAGTTCTTCCTCATGTTCAGATGGTTTTGATGTTTCTCTAGTCCCAGGTATAGCTGGTTTGATGTGAGCAGCTACTTACTAGTGGAACCGAAGGCTCTGTAGCGACGGGAGGGGATTGAAAGGCTCATCTCTTGGTAACAGCTTTTGGTCAGCTAGAAAAACAAAACCAGACTGGCCGAGTCTGGATCTACATCTTTGGATGCAGGTGCTTTTATAGCCCTGCTGCCTTCAGTCAGACCAACCACGGAGGTTGGAACCTGTGAGGAACTGGGAACTCGCATTGTTCTCATTTCCAGAGTGTTGGGAAGGATCTCCTGACCCATCGTGTCCCTGTGGACTTCATTAAAAAAATACATGTATGTAGGTATTCACATACACACAAGCACATACATATGCTCTAAAGCATAAATGCTTTCTCTCTAATTCTTTTTGAAGGCATCCTTTCAAGGCTGTCAGTGACATGAAGGTAGACCATCTACTGTTTTTTTACTAATGATAATATCTGTTTTTTACTACCTGTTTCTAGGGGGAATAGAATATCTTAAAGTTTTTCTGGGCTTTCTCTAAGTCATGAACACTTCCAGAAGTAATGCATGATGTAGCCTCAGAGAGGCAAATGTCGCTTTACAGATACAGAAGGCATCCGTACACCTGCAAGGCATTTCTTTACTAACAAAGAACTAGTTATTTATTTGCAAATAAGCTGTTGGATTTTGTCAGCTGTTCTCCATTTTTTATGGCATGAACATTTTGCTAAAAGAAGTTTGAGGCAGCCTAGTGCTTTACAGCAAGTAATGGTGACACTGCACAGTGCGGTCCATCTTCACAGCGATTCACGACAATACCTTTTGTTCCTCCTCCTGTTTTTTCCTGTTGAAGTCTCCTGATAAAGCCTGGTTTTATCTGGGAAGGTACCAATAGCATCTCTTTCACACCTCAGCCAAATAGTTGTTCACATGGCAGCTTTAAAAGCCTCTGGGTTTATTGGTGGAAAAAATGCTTGGAAAGGAGAGATTCAGTACTTAAATTAGTTCTATCAGCACATATGTTTTTTTTCGGCTGGGACTTGTTCTCACAGAACTTCAAGCTGGATTATTTGTGTTAAACTTCCTGACTGAATTCCGAACAAGTCATCCTTCCCCACAACACTGACCTTTAGTACGAGGCCAGAATCATTTTAATTTGTTTCAAGTTTCCCTTATAAGCAAAAGAACAAGAAACCATATCCCTCTAAGACCTGGTTAGTTAGCTGCATGGCAAAATATTTTTGAATTCTAAGGGGGAAAACCCCATAAAGTTGGATGTTTCAAACTGACGTCCAAACGGCGTGCTTCCTGAATGGGGTTAGCTCTGCTGTCTTCCAGGCAACCAGTCTAAAAGCTATGGGAAAATAATGACTTTAAAGAAAGGTATTAAGCAACTAACCTGTTTTTAATCAGCGTTGTGCCCTAATGGAGGCCTTGCAGGGCATATTCCAGGCTCCTGTTGGCTGCTTCTGGCCGTGGTGGGGACAGAGATGATGACTTGGGCTATAGTCTGCTGAAGACACCAGGCCACCACGTTGTGTGGGTGCTGCTGCCTGTCTCCTGCTGGCACCTACGCTGTGAGCAGGAACCAGGGAACTGCTCTGGCTGAACCCAAGCCTACCTCCCTTTCTTCCTCTGTCTGTCTTTGCTGGATTAGTTTTAGCCCAGTTTGGTCCCCTGATCTGCTCCACCGCCCAGCTGCACGATTGCCTGTGCCACCCATGGGAGGAGGTGGCGTGAACGTAGGAGCAAGTGACTTGGAAGGAGCATGCTACACTTTCATTTTATAGCCGTGACTAGATATGAAGACAGGCAGTCTCAGTCCTGTGATGGCAAGGAATTGCTGAGAATTGAGAAGGATTTGATTGACACAGATCTTGGTAGCTTCTTGTTAGGAAGAGAAAGAAATATGTTTGGAGAGCCAGAGTTGGGAGGGCCAGCAGTGGGGTGAGCAGCTCGGGTACCCTTAAAAATAAGCAGATCTACTTGCTCCTCAGCGTAGTCCAGCAGCACAGAGGAGAGATGCCACAGAAAACCACCACTGTAGAACCCACTGTCAGTAGCCATGTCTTTGGTGGGATGTCTGTCTGTCTTCTTTATCGGGACAAAAGGGCGTTTCCTGTGTGCACAGTTCATCGGCCGGTTTGTTCCCAGACTTGCTGCTGCCCATAACTGGAAGTGCGCGGTCTTGACTTTTGCAGAGACTTGGCTTTTGTTCCTCCTTGCCGGACACGTAGTCTCATGCGCTTTTGGGACTGCGAAGGACAATCACAGAAGTGGGGAAGGGATTTTTTTTCCAGCACTAGGTGGCTGTATGGAGTGCTGCAGCCTCCTGCGCACAAATATTTAAAAAGCCGGGGAATGCACCATTCTCAAATGGAAAAGCCTCTGCCTTTTCACACCTCTTCTTCAGCATGATTTTTTTTTTTTAAAAAAAAAAGGTAGAAAATCAAAGAATAAAGGCATTTTATTTTTAGAAGCTTGTCACTGGCTGCAGACACCTTCATCTCTGTGGAGCCCAGGTGGGTGTGGAGCCCACCATAGAAGTGACTCTGGTGACTGGACTGTGACGGCTGCAGTTGGCTGGTGCTGCTGCTTTTTGCTTAGAGGCTTGGATTTGAGCATTAAGGGGAGAATCTATGTGTGTAGTATCTGGTCCTGACCTTTCCAAACGCTGATTGTAGTTGGAGGCCAGGCAGTGCTCCCCATGGGACGTGAGGAAGGTTAGGCAGAGGGTGTCCACGCCACGAGGGGACACCGGGCCGTTGGCAGGGCCCTGGCATCTGGTGATCCTCGGGTTAATAGCAGTGAAAGAACCTTTCACAACTGGGATCCTTTATGTGTTTGAGCTTCACCTTCTGAGGAGTTTATAGTGGTAGGAGCTATTGTAATCTTCCTCTTTTCCAGAGCTCTCTGGAGTGTAGCTCATGCAACTCCACACTGAAAACCACAGTGACGGGAATCATTTATGTTGCTTTCTCGTGGTGGCACATCCAGTATGATGGTATGTATTTTTAAGGGAGGAGGCCTAGCTGAGGATTAAAGATCCCAGGGTGCTCAAAGCTCCTGCGAACGCAAAAGGTGGGACACCTAAGGAATTAGCAGATCTGCTAAAATGAATATGTTTATTAAACCATGAAGTCTAGGGGCTCAGTAATACATTAGGTCTCCGCTGTGCTGGGTACTGTACATGAATAGCAAAAGGTTAGTTCAGGCCCCCAGATGTTTTTTGTAACTCTGCTTAAATTTTTAAATGATTTTGCTTTGCAGCCTTGTTTCAGGCTTGCTTGCTCTGAATGCTCTTGAATGAAGATCCCCAAGACATAAGAGTAATGTGCCGGAGCATTTGTCCCCAGTATTTTGCACACTTGATCGGCCGCGAGGAGGAGACGCTGCAGTGACTCATCTGACCTGTTAGACCCGAGGCAAAGAGTGCCAACAGTGGTCTCTTGCTGAGGTCCCCGTCACAAGATTGCAAAGCATTTCAGAAGCTTTTGTCAACAATTCTAGGTAATGGCCAGCAATTTTCCCACCGATGTCACCTGTAATGAACAGGGAAAGCAAAAACTAATTGGGTAAATTATGGTGAACTGCTTATGAGATCTTTTTACATCTAGCAATGTAGACCCACTGCAGGAACAGTACTGCTAAGGATGGCTGTGATAGGTTTTGTTTGTTTGTTTATTTTTTATAAGGACAGTTTTCAGTGCTAGACATAGAAATACTTTGCATAGTAGAACTGCCATTACATTAGGCCAGGAAGGCTTTGGCAATACTGAAAGATTCGTTGGTGTTTACTTGTAAACTTGTAGTTGTACAGTTGCAAGAGTGTCTTCCTTGTAATTAAAAAATAGCTTTTTGCTCTCAGAAAGTCACTGTCTGAATTTAAGACAGGACAGATGGGTACAGGTGGCAGCCATAGCGTGTTACCAGTTCTAACTGGCAAAATCCACTTAGGTATCACAGCAGATAAGGGTATTAGGGAGGGATTTAAAGGAGGATAATGGGGTAAATAACTGCAGGTCCTCCTGAGTGCCAGCCCTTTATAATCAGGAAGAGTCTTGTAGGAGACAGCGCAGGGGAACAGGCAGGCGACAGCCGGGGCGTCCTGCCGGTCGCGTGGTCTGAGCTCCATCGCAGGTGCTGACAGGTGACTGCAGCGTGGTGCGAGCTTCCAGCCCCGGCTGGGAACACGGCAAGCGGTGCCGACGGCAGGAGGGGAGTGGGGAGAGAACAGAAGTGCTGGCTTCGGCAAGCCGAGCTGCTCCTATACATCTGAGTTACTGGCTTGAATATGTTTAACGGCAAAGTAGCTGGGCAAGGCAAGAGTTTGGAGGGTTGTTTTTTGGGGAAAAAAAAAAACAAACCTTCAGTTTGTTTCAGTGTCTATTTTTATATTGAAAGCAAACGTTCTTGTTTGCCCTCTGAAGGCAGCAGCCGAGCGTGGTGGGTCTCTGGGGGGGCAGCGGCGCTGGCCGGAAGAGCCTGCCAGGGCTGCTCTGGGATTTGTTTTCTTTTGATTATGGGAAAAATCACCCGAGATATTTCTGTGCATGCACAGCATTCTTAATGACTGAAAAATCTGTTGTCAGCTAGGGACAAGGGGGAAGTGCCATCTTGAAAGACGACACAAATCGTTGGCTGAGGTCTAAAAACCCAAACAAACTTATTTTTAGTCACTTCCAGAAGCTTCTACTACTACAAAAAAAAAAAAAAATTGTGAGCGCTGCACAGCTAAACTTGGACGTGCTGTGGTGGAACTTCGTGGAGTTCACTGCAATTCGCAGCATCAGGCACGAGAGGAGGGTCTCCTCCATCGCCTCCCGGATGATGATTACGGATCTCCTCCAGGCAAGTCACGCGGCAGCGGTGTTGGCAGGCCTCTTGGGGGGCTTGCTGAGGCTCTGTGCCAGCCCCGGCTCCGAGCAGCCCGCTGGAAGAGGGCGAGGGACCGGTGGTGCTGCTCTTGCCTTGCTGGTGCTGGCTGGGTAGCTGGCTCTGCTGCCGGTGCGCGCCGGGGGGCACAGGGCAGGACGGAGTGTGCTCCCCAGGGCTATCTGTTTTGAAATAACTTTGACATTTCCACTGGGGAAGGTCCTCTGGTGACATGCCCGTGTCCTCCAAAGCCAGCATGCTTGGCACCGTGCGGGAGGCTGAGCGGTGGCCATCTGCTCCTCAAATCAAGCCACTGGCCGGGTCGCCTCTGGCTCTCCCACCTTTCAGCCACCTTTGTTCTGGTTCAACATATTTCAGCTTTTTTTTTATCCCAGACACAACAAAACCTGGGTTCGAAGCTTGCGAGCCCGTGCTTCGCTGTGGGGCGGCCCCTGGAAGCAGCCTTCCGATGGGCACAGGAGTCTGACCCCCATCTTCAGCCAGAGCCTGGCCCTGGCCTGGGGGTCCCGCCCCGCCGCCGCCTGTCCTTGGGCGCGTGTCTGCAGCTCCCAGAGGGAGAACTGCCTCACTGGTCAAATAGGATGTTTAGTAAACTTGAGCTGGAGAGGGAGTAAGCAATAACATGCACTGCCAGGTAGCGCGAGGAAACGTGCTGGTGTACGTGCAAGTTTTGTTATCGCCCGTCTCTGAAGAAGAATGTTGGGAGACATTTAAAATATTCCGTAACCCCTTGCCAGTGAATCTCAAGGGGCCTGGTTCCCTCTAAGACGGGGTCTTCGCACAAAACAGCCCTTCAGCCCAGTTGCACCTCTACATGTGGCTTTATTATTTGTATGTATTGTGCGTAGTATGGACAGCAAGTTCCTATCTGTGGATTTGGGAGGTGCTTTTTTTGAGGTGGGAGGTGCTCAGGACAAACCAAACCTTTGTCGCTTCCACGAGCAGATAGCAGGGGTGACGTGCCGTGACAGCAGCGCTGCAGAGGTTCTGGACAGAGCGTCAGGAGACTGCCCTGGCACCACTACAAGCGCGAGCGGCTCGCTTTGCAGTTCCTCTGCGCGCAGGGACGGCAGCTGCCGGGGTACGTACAGCCCTGCTCACCTCTGCGCTCCCCTTTCACAGGGAATCGCTGCCGAGCCTCCGCAGCATCCCTCTACAGCGCTGCTTGCTTTCGGGCTGCGTGTTTGTACACGTGGCTGCTATCGAAGACCCAGCTCGAAGAAGACGGCAGCCTTTGGTCCCTCCTGCTTCCCACGCCCTGACGGTGCCTGCTGAGCCTGCAAGCTAATTCCTGCTGCAGGAGATCCTTCGACCTGGGGTGCAGATAACAAAGCCACACCATTTTTGTGAAAGGTGATACAGAAGTTACTGACTGCAGTGCAGTAGGTGCCTAGCTTCATATTAACTTTTGGCTCATCAGCAAAGGAGAAGACTTCAGCTTTGAAGGTATTGTGATTAATACAAAAAAAAAAAGCTGAAGTTGAATTATATCATGAAATCCAGTATGCTTTGTCAAAGCATTGTCTGGCGGCTGCCAGAGCCATTGATTTAGCAGATTTTCTGCTGTGTGTTGCAGAGTAAAGTAAGAAATATTTAAAGAAAACTTTGTTTTGCTCCACTTTCCTTCTTTTTTTGATTCCGTTTGGAAGATGCAATGACACAGTCTTCAAGGACTTCTGCTCCATTTCAGAAGCATCCATGAGCTCTTCCACATAGACATTTTTATTATTTTTTTTCCCCATTCTGATGGGGCTCCTGGAAAAGAATTGGCTAATTGCATATTAACTGGCAGTAAATTCATTGTTTTTTAAAATAGTTTCTTCTGGCTTTTAAAATAATATGGTTTTGATCCAGAGCTTGGAAAAAGTGCTGTAAGTGAGAGAGCAGCTAGCAGCTGATTGCAAGGAAAGTAATTTATTAAAAATAAAGGTTACAAACATCTTTTTAAAATAGCGAATGAAATAATGTCTATAGCCAATGAAAGTCAGATCTTGCTACAGCTGGATGCCTGTCACTTTTACCGTGAGGTGTGGTATATTGGGGTGATGAAAGAACAACGAGCCAAATGGTAGGTGTAGCTGTTACGGGCTGGGCGTGCAGGCAGCAGATGATCTGCCCCAAGCCATGAGGCATTGCTGGGAGCAGCGGGATGCGCTTAAAGCGGCCGTAGCCGTCGCTGGACCACGAGTCACCGTGTCAGCAGAAGGGATTCAGGTATGGCAGTGAGCCCTGGCGAGCAGCCTGTGCCCAGGTGCCCAGTCCTGTGCCCTCTGCTCCCTTGCTGGGAGATGCCCTGCTGAGGAACGGCAAATGGAACAGTGTGGAAATCTGTGACGCTTGCTGTTCTTTTCTATTCTGTTTCGGGTACAGGACAGAGGAGTGAGAAGAAGGTGTCACTGCCCGGTGAGCCCAGGTGCGGAGGAGGGCCACCACCATCCTGCTGGGAGACAGCCACAGCTCCTGCTGCAGGACACCGCTGCCTGCTGTGCCTCGCCACTTTAAAGGAGCTCCGTGGAAAAAGAATGTCTGGGCGCCACGTCCACTGGTAGAGGTAGGCGCAGTTCAGCGCACGGCTTGCAGGCATCGCAGGTAAGGCTTGTTGCTTTCTCCCCAGCGCTGTGCCCTGCCACGTCTGCCGTTTTCATTTTCTTCCCTGCTCCGTCTCTGCATCCACCCTTACGCAGTGTGCAGCCTTTGCCAGCTTCAGGTGAAGGTGCTTCGGCGAGACCAGAGCCACGCGCTAGCGGGCCTGCACAGAGCAGAGTCTATTGCTGTTTTTATTTCCCCGCTGGCAAGCTTGTCACGTCTGACTGCTGAAGCTTTTGGCTGCAGGATTCAGGCGGTAAAAGACACAGCTCAACACAGTAATTTTCTTTCCTGTCCCAGTGCCCTGTCTCACGGAGGGCATGAGACACTCGCACTGAGCGGGAACCAGCACGGCTTCCTTGGTTTTAGCGGCCAAGACCCATTTGCACCAGTTGGAACCGCGCATGTCGCTGCTTCCTTACTGTGCCTGGCAGCACCGAGGGGTGCCGCTGGCCTTCGTTTGCCTCGCCAGAGCAGCCAGTAATTAACCGATCGGGTGGCTTTAACATTCCTGCAATAGTTCACGTGTCAGATTTCTAACAAACGGGGTTTTTTTGCTAGTCCGTTTAACCATTTGAATTGCTGCAGCTAACCAATGCAGTACTTGTTCTTCGAGGTGATGACTTCTCAGATGTGTACACACAAATGTGGGCTTTTGTGGATTTTTTTTCAGCTGTGACACAAACCTTTAAGAATTTGTTCTTAAATGTGTTGCTAGATAGATATTTATTTAACCACTTCTGGCAAAGCAGCTCTCCGCATAGTTTCTTATGGTTCATACAATTTTCAGTCTGTGCTCCTCCTGCGCTGTGTGTGGGAGCGCAGTGATTTACGCTGGCCAATGCAGTCTGTTTTCTTCTGAGGGGACAGAAACTGAGCGCACGGGGAAAGCGCAGGTACAGCAGAAGTGCACTAGTTCTTATTATGTGCTTCTAATAAACAGTATGGCAGCTTGGTTTGGCTGCCTCAGTGTTAAGTGAAGAGATGTCGAGAACTGCACTGAACACTAGGATGGGACCCTAAATGAATTTGGAACAGGAAGTAATTCCTTTTAGTCGTCTGGAGTTTTACCAAAAATCGTGGTTAACTCCATAGCTTTTAAAATACGTAATTCAGCCGCTGATGAGCCCAGCGGTGGTGACTGAGGGATGACCTGCAATTTATTCTGGAAAGCAATGCCCTCCACTTAATGGGTGACGCTGTCATGTCCAGCTTGGTCCCTCTTTCCAGCCCTTACTTTGATAGTTCCACCTTCCAAGTTTATCGTCTGTAAGTGAACCCCAAGCATGAGGCTGTGGCACCAGCTGGGATCAGTCTGGCAAATTCAGCTAATTCAGTGCTTTTTGAGGCTGCATGAAACCACAGAGCGGCAAGCAGGGCAGCAGGCAGGAAGCAGCTTGCAGGATTTTGCTGCCCTAAACTGCGTTGAGTAACGAGGTCTGAGTTCTTGAATGGGAGACTGGCTGTGATTACAGACCACTCTCCTCCGCTTTTAAATAGATTTCACAAGTAGAGGTTGTGTCCCAGTGTTTAATGTAAATAAATCAGTGCCTGAATTAAGGATGATTTAGCACAAAAAAAGAAAAAATCCCAGATGATGCCTTTGCCAAAGCCATGCCAATCCAAAAACCTTGCAAACTGCAGTGCTCGCACTGGATCTGAAGTTGTCTTCAGCAGGGTCCTGGTTCTTGGCCTTTCTACATTTGCTAGCCTCTGCCACCTTTTCCTCCTCTTCGCTGGCGTGACGTTAATGGCGTGGGCACCAGGGCTCCAGCCAGCTGCTCTCCTGGAAAGAAACCTGCAAGGCCAAGTGTGAACACTGAGCAGCTTTGTTGCTGCCTGTCAGGCGGGGCTGATTAACAAACGCTGCAGCAGCAGGAATGAGATGGCCATTCCAGCTTCCCCAGCGACACACCCAAGGGAATACTTAAGGTATTTTATATACATAAATACATAAGGTGCTATACATAGCTCTCTATACACGCACATGTATATATTTTTGAGTACGTGTTGGTGGTGGGGTGTTGCACCAGATGACCTCCTGAAGCCTTGTCCAACCTCACTCAGGCTATGAATTCGAGGGGCTGAACTCCGCGTGCGAGGGGTGCGAGCTGAAGGCAGCCTCACCAGCTGAACGGCTCCCAGCGCTAGCCAAACGTCTCTGCTTCGGCCCTGGGATGACTCGGAAAACCCCTCGTTCTGCCAATGGCTGCAAGGTGAAGGGCGCAGACCTGGGGCCGGTTGGTAAGGTGACGGGCAGGGCCAGCACGGCCCTCCGGAATAATCCGTTTGCCAGATTTAGCGGGCGTGCAGCACGCACGCGTTCCGTCACACAGTGCCCCGCGGCGCCGGTGCTGTGCCAGGGAGCCCTACCACACCGCAGCCGTCCGCGGGGCTGCCCCGGAGCCGCGGCCCGACTCACGCCCTCCCTGCGGCCAATCTACGTGCTACGGGCCTTTTCCCCTACGCGCTTCCTGCAAGGAGGCCCACGAGAGGCAGTTCATGTTTTTAAGGACTCTGTTCTTTTCAGCCAGGCTGGTTATGGGTTGGTATAAATTCTTGCTGCATTAAGAGTATGTTCTAGATTTTATTGACTCTATTTGTGTCACCCACGTGGTGAGGCACTGTTAAAACTTTGAGTTGGCCAGTCTTTGTGCTTTTTTGTCTTCAAGGAGGGTATAACTTACTCATTGTCAATGAATTTTAAAAAATTATGAGAAAAATAGCACACATGTGAAGGCCCTGTAAAAGTGTGGTGCATCTGTTTCACAGCACAGCAGGGCAGACTGTGTCCCTAGAACTGGGGCATTTGTAACTCTTCCCATTCCCTGCAAAAGAGAAATCTGCCAGAATAGCCCTCGTGTGCAAGCCACCAGTCCGCTTGCTTTCCAAGGGCGACGTCCTTGGTACTCTGCCAGGCCAGGGTGGCCGAGCCGCAGCGCGGGCTGCTCGGGGTGGGGGGGGAAGGGGGCATCCCACGGAAGGGGCAGCTGGTGAGCATCTGGCTTCTGCAAGTCGCTGGAGGGAAGAGCACCGCGAGGACGGCAGCCTGACCAGCTCAGTGGAAAGGAAAGCCCCTGAACAGGAGGAAGCCAGGAAGCAACTGGTTCTTGTCCTCTTTCCCCAGGCATCCACTTCTGGCCATAGCTGGAGAGAAGAGGCCAGTGCTGACGAACCTCCTGCCCGACAAAACAAGCCATCGCTGCTCTTGCAGGAGCGCTGTGTGCGGAAGGTCAAGGGGACCAAGCTCTCATCTGTGCTGTGAAGCTGGAAACAAGAAGGTGGCAAAGAGCTTCAGGAAGGTGAGATATATAAAAAAGCATCTTCTTGATGCTGTCAGAGCTCTGGCCGCGGCTTCTGAACTACCGTGACTTAACATGAAAATTTAGAAAATGCCCCAAACCAAGATCCGAGTGCTTAAAGCTATGCAAGTTCATAGCCCAGGCAAGGACTTCTTTCCTGGAACATTCCAAAAATTAGTGGGAGTCTTGAAAAGGAGGTGCTCCTCAATACTGCCTGTCCTACCTGTGAACTAGCCAGACTGGTAAAGCTTCATTACAGATTGCCAGAGTGGCTAAATTCTTCTCTAAGTGCAGCTGCAAAACATTAGCTGTGGGCATATTTCAGCCCTTAATTAGTAACACTTGCACTGGAGGACCAAAATCTTTCCTGAATGCAGCTGCAATCAATTAATATCAGACATTTCTGTAGGCAATACAAGGGTCTCCTGAACATTGCTTTAGTGCCCACCTACATTAAAAAAATCACTTATATGCAACAAACTACAAAATCAAAGATAACTACAAAATGTCTTTATTGAAAAAAGCAGATTATAGCATCTAAGGTTAAATGAAACTTCTGACTTTTTAATATTAAATAACTTAGGATGATAGCAAGTAGCTTCTTCTTTAGATAAATAAATCTACATTTCCCAATTCTTTTCTTCAACAATCAAGGGAATCAAACACTGAAACACAAAACCACAAGTAATTCTAAAGACTAAAAGACAGAAGCACATTGAAAGATTTTACAAGGATATATATACAAAAATAGTTAAACTAATGTATATTTTCAGCATGTAAACGAGTTACATGATATACAAACTGGGAATTTATATATTTCCTACAAAATAAAAATCAACGTTGGTCCAAGTTCTTGGAAGAAAACTATATTCTTTTAAAGAAAATGAAAATATTTCTCAAATGAAAACTTAATTTAAGTCAAATTATATACTCTAGTTACGGCATTAGTTACAGGATGAATCACAAACTTTTAAACTTTTCTTGAAACACAAGAAAGCAGCTTTTGTCTCCTTTAGAGCTTTGGTTTACTTAACTACTCTGGAATTTCTGGTCTTAAAGAGCTCCTCTAACCATGTTTTCCTTTTGAAGCTCCACCTTACAAAATATATACACACACACACGTGCACAAGTGAAAGGGAAAGGAAAGCAACCCAAACAAACCCTCTTGGAAAGCTCAATTATCCGAGTGCATTCTTTTGTTTTGTTTTCAAATTATTATTTTTGTCCTTTCTTTGGAATGCATCCGCCAGTGCACGAGGGACTCTGAACCGCCTGCCACAGCTCTGTGCTGCAGGGACTTTGCGAGATTCCTTCCCGAAAGGGAAAGGTGTAGTCCTGATGCAAATAGGAAGAAGTTGTTATTGTTTTGGCTTTATGGAAACACTCTGAAAGTGCAGCAAAGTCTTCTGAAGAACAATCACATCATAAAATGGACTCTAGAAAAGTTTACGTCTGTGTTGAACTGATTTAACGTAAGAATACTTCATGCAAATATAAGAAAACCATTAAAAGAAGCTTTCTCATTTACCTAATTCCCCAGACAGGAGGTAAAATGTGCAGAAACTGTCACTAGCACTGAAGAGTACAGCACATTACTATTTTAGATTTGCTTTTATTTTTCTCTTAGATTGGAAAAAAACCCTGGCAAATTTCACTCCAGATCCAGTTTTTACACTAAACACTGGAAAAGCAAAGCTGTACTTCATTATACAGCAACGGAACGCACCTGTCCAGAGAAAATACTGGAACAGCCACTGCTGCTTTCTGGTTTGAAACACAGTGCTTCGTCCATGGTGAAGTAGTACTTTGCAATGCTTTTACCACCACGATGCTTAACACATGAGAAGTGAGTAGACCTACAAGAGCCTGACAAATTAACATGTGACATGAAATGAAGTATTATTCTGCTCTACAGTATGAGCGTTTCACAAACAGAAAGCAGCAGAGGCACAGTTCGGTACGCACGGGCTAGCCAGCGCGCTGTCCCGGGGGGAGCGTGTCGGAGCCGACCCTGGACCTTGGCCCTGGAGGAGGCCAAGCGCTGAGGAGGGTGCCGGCAGGAGACCGGGCGGAACGCCGGGGTAAGTCCCCTCCGCCTCTGGCCACTGCCATTTGGAGGGTTTTGCTTCCATACTGGTAGAGCAAAGCACTTTTCCAGTACAGTGAGCACTGTTACGGGATGACTTGCTCGCAGGAACAGACCCAAACCTTCGCTGTGCATTCTAATGATTCTTTTCTTCATTTGGGTTCCTTAATACATATTGTAAAGACAGGCAAGTAAAAATGCCTCAAAGCTAAATGTGGCCCAAAGCAGCATCCTTAAATGGTAAAAGTATTACAGTGCAGCTCAACTACAACTTTATCCTGAAGCTCTGGTATCTTCCACGTTTGTAATTGCCCTGGTCATAGACTCCAATTTAAGATAGCTTTTTTCCCCTTCTCTGGCCTTTGCTGTTGGGGCCAGAGGCGCATGTACGTCTGCTCCTTGTGAGGCTGGGCTGGTGGCTGCGGACATAGAGCTGGTGTTCGCCAGCGCAGCAAGACGTCTGCGTGCACCCCGCGCCCTCGCGTCTGCAGGCCGGGCCCCTTCTGTCCCACTGCAGAAACGGGGTACTGGCTGCACTGTGATTCCTTCAAAACATGGCTATCACATTAAGTATGTTAACTATAAACTGGTATACATTAATTAGAAAATGACTTTTTACAGGAGCACCTGACTTGCCAAGGAGCATTCAGCAGGACAGGTTAATCTCAGCCAGCGGAAGTTTGGCAGAAGTTCAGCAAACACACCTTTTGTTCCTTACTAACAGAAAAAACACAGTTCACAGGAATTTTCCCTGCCCGCCCCCCCCTTCCGCACGAGGAAATTCCAGACTATCAAAACGTTCTGTTGAGGGAGTTAATTATCCCACTTAGGAATTAGTGTCCACTGGATGCTCTTTGTACTTTTCAAGAGCACCACAAACGGCTTTCAAAACATCCGTGGAGCATAAGGAACTAAACTGCAACGGTGTTGCCAAATAAGCGAGTCATTTCACCAGTCTGCGTGCTGAATTTAACACGGGATCCTTTGCGAATGGATCCGTCAGGTTCTCAACGTGGTGAGAACTGGCACGGAAAGGTCCCAATTTGCACATGTGGAGAATCTGGTCTGGTACTTCCACTTCCTCTGGCACAGAAGAATTTTATTTTATTGTAATTTTGGATACAGTTAAAGACAGCAATGATGGATTTATTTAAAATATAAATTCAGGAAGGCTGGATCAATTCTCATGAGAATGCAAGGAATTTTTTGAACATACAGATGTGTGATTTGCATGTAAATCATCAACACATGGTAGAAAACAAACCATAAAAAAGATTCATCTAACTTCCTATATGGAAGACATATATTTCCCCAGAGCTCTGAGGTTACTGTAAAAGCTTATGCAAAATATGAAAGTGTGTACATTCTATGTACATCTAATACTTGTTATAAAATACCAATGCTTCAGTGGTCTGATTCTCTAAATTATTATTTCTGCTAAACTGTATTTGTTTTCCAATGAAGACAATCACCGTAATCAGTTCAAAAGTACATCTAGAAAAGAACACAAAGCTGGAAAGATAATACAAAACCCACTGCCCCCCTCGTTTTAATGATGTATCACCATACAGTCGTAAAGCAGTTGGTAGCAGATGAAGTCTTGTATAAAACAAGTAGTGGACCTTCGCGTAGAAACGGGCTGCTAACCCTATTACACAAAAAACAGGTTTAAAAGATGAATTCTTTAGTAAGTGCCAAATCATCAAGCTGATATGAATGCTTTTCGAAACCATGGCTATGTCTGCATGCAGCAAGCGATTACAGAGGTCCCTAACTTTCTTCAACTGTTACGACCCTGCACGTGCCCATCTTTCGGGTAAATTCCTCTGTGTTTTTTTTACATGAGCTGCTTGCTGCATTTCTTTAACAAGCTAAACAGTCTGTTGACGACTGTGGAACCTTGGAGGATGGAAGGCGGGCCTGACGCTTCTTCCCCAAATGCCGTTACCTAACCCATGCTGAAAACCGTCCTTGCCAAGAACACTTGTTTGCTTCCTGGTCACTGCTTCTGGGAAGCTAAGTTCTAAAAAATGTGAGACTGTATTCTCTAAGACCAGAAATCAGCAAAACTAGCTAAAATGCTAGCATTATCTTATCATGCTCGCTGCAATATGATAAGGTGCTAACTATTGGAAAGTAATTCTACATTCCCTCCTTCGGCAAAACCTCCACTGCAGGGAAGCGAGCGGGGCGTGCAGAACAGCCCTTTGTAGCACTGGTTTCAGAAACGCTGCCATTTGCAGTTACAGCTGAGTGGTGAGTGATTTGTTCAAGTAGACGGTGTCTCAGTGAAAATGCCTAGATAAAAGAATGCGTATGTACAAGATCAGAAAAGGACCCCTCACCTCTGATTTAAAAAATAAATAGCTGGCTTAGATGGTTATTACTGGAATCTCATCTTTAAAGGAGCAGGAAAGTAATTTTTACATTTTTGTCTTCTCTTTCAAACAGCTTACTGGCAAGGGCAACGTCTTTCAGAGTTCTGTGACATGCATGGGGTAGCTCGGAGGCGGATGTGACGGCAGTTTCAAGTTCAGGCGCCTGATGTGGCAGCCGTGGCAGAGCAAGTGGCCCTCCAGAGGGTAACAGCGGTGCCCCTCCTCGTCGTTGAGCTGCAAGCCACAGTCCTGGAGGAAACACAGAGAGCCCCGGTGAGCGCGTGATGCGAGCGGGGCGTCTCACAGCACCGCTGGCCCACCTGCGCGGCCCGGAGTGCGCCCTCCACGCCTCAAAGCCAGCAGCCTCCAGCGTTTTCGGCAGGCCGACCCCGGCTGTCTCGGATTAAGCAAAATGACATCACTGACACCAAACAGGACAGTCCATAGTAGCACCCAGCATTTTTTCCCCGCTGTTGCCCATTCTGGGGTCTCCTTCATCTAATAAATATTGATGCAAATCAGACAGAAACAGGCCAGGGGCTGACCCTGACGCTTATAACCTGGAAGAGGTGAGAACAGAGGAGGAGTGAACTCTGCAGCAAGGCAGCGAGCAAGAACCGGGGGAGCATAAGTAGAGAACGAGAGGAGTGGCAAAAAGCGGGAGATGAGAGACACGTTTTACTTCTAAAGCAGGGCTACGCTTTCTCTAATTTGGAATTAAAAAAAATTAAAGACCTCAAGGCCAATGGTCCATCTTTAGAGGAAATCTGTCAGTACTTCTGGGGCCGGCACATAACTACCGGGACACGGGTGAACAACAGTGGAGGAACAGAGATAAAAAGAAAGACAACAACGGTCCTGCCTGCTGACTGTTAGGTACACTGAAAGAGGGACAGTCCTGGTGTCCAGCTGCCATCACCACAGTTTTGAGGACATTTGAAAGTCACAGCAGTTGTGTGCTTGGATTTGATATTTTAAGTATGTTACTTAAGAATTGTTACTGTGACCAGTCCTGACAAACCAGAGATTCTGAGCATGTGTCTGCGCACTTAATAGAAAGGAAAAAGAAATGGAACAAGTTGGGCATATAGGTAATTTTAGTACTGAAAACTGATGCAAAGTTTTTAATTGGACACAAAGTACAATTTTTCAGCTTTCATAACTCAAGTTAAAATCCTCAAATTTTACAGTGCTGAAATAAGAATGAAAAATGGTTTTTAAAGCTTTAAAACTGGAGTGTTAGTTTAGGGAGGCTTTAATCAAAGTTTCTGCCAAGGTAATTTTCTGTGTGTTACTGTGCATTATCTAATAACTTTATAGTCCTTTATGTAAGATTTAAATTCAGTTCCTCATCAGAATTTAACAATTTCAGATACCCTAGAGATGTGCCAAGTGTTTGTACCTTTCTCCCTCTCCAAGACTTTATTCCCCTTCTGCAGTGTGAAAGCCTGCCTCCTGAGTGCATTTCGGCTTTAGACGGGGGCTCCACTGCTCGGTAAGCCACCCCGGACTTCCCAGCAGCAGTTAAGAGGTTGCACAGGGAAGAGAGGATACAGAAAAGCAGCCGAGTTTCCCAACTGCCTGCTGACTTTGCACGGCCACCAGGTAAGGATGACATTAACGGCACAGCAGAAGCGGCTGTGGAAGTCATCACAGCCTTTGCAAAAGTCTCCATGTGAACACCTTGAAATACCAGCGCGAACTTTCCTGGCAGTGCCTGGAGACGGCAGTGACCCCGCGGGTACAGTCTGAGCGCCGGCTCTGAGACCGCAGGGCCGCAACCCACCCCTGTTAACACACGGCCAGGCCCCTGATTTCTGTACAGAAATGCACTCTGCCACTCTGGGCAGACGTGGAGGCAGCTTGATTTGCCTCGAACTGGAAGGAGAATGGGGAAATGAATAGTGAAACAGAACTGAAAACAAACCCCCATTGGGACATTCTAATATAAAGTCAACAGCCTGAGAGAGAAGGGGAGGGAGCTGTCATCTCACGTGAAGCCTGCACAAAGCCATAGATGGGGGAAGGAGGAGGAGGGACGTAGAGCTCTTCAAAATGCTGCCCTTCCCAGTGCCAATTCCTCTTTAAAAATTAATAGAAAAGGATGGAGTATCAGTGTCTCTGCTGGAAGGAGACAGCTGAGTGGATGAGGTCTTCCTTGTGTTTTGGTTCATGTACCTTTCACGACGCCCTGAATTTTGTTATTTTCTCCCTCCATTGGAAGCCTTTCAGTGCAAAAGTCCATGGAAGATAGCATTGCTGCGTTTTGCCTCCTGTGCTAAGCCAGGGAGCACAGTTAGGATCTGTGTGGATATGTGCGTGTTGTACCAGAGCGCCAAACCGACACCAGAAGGGAAGGTTTGGGATGATCCCAAATTAAAGAGCCTGCTTCCCTCCTCATGCTCCCAGATGCAGAGCTCGGACTCTTCCCTAGTAAAGAACCAATATGGGTTCAGCATGGAAAAACCACAGGTCCTCTAGCAAAGCTTTCCGGCGTAGGAGAGAGGGCCCTTCCCCGTGCAGGCAATGGGCGTTCATGTCTACTCAGATCAGAGCCACACGAGCTGTATCCAGAGATCAGGAAAAAGAGAACTGGCACCTACTCTTTGCTCTCTCTCCATCTGGAAGTACTGAGAAAATTCAACCCAAACAACCAAACCCAGCTTTTGAAGTTAATATACTGGGGAAAAAAAAAAAGAAACTAGTCTGGTACTGGAGACGGCAGCACCGCTCACAGCCCTGCCAGCCCCGATCCTGCTGCCTCCCTCCCAGAGCCGTGGGGCGAGCCCTGCCTGCCCCGGCGTGCGACAGCCAGCACGTGCACCCGGGGTGCGAGCCCGGCACGCGCCGCAAGGCTGCCACTTCGCAGCAAGCCCTGCCGTGGGGGCAGGCCGCCCGACGCTCACCTCGCAGTGGTAGCACTCCACATGGTAGTCTTTGTCCATCGACACCACCCGAATGGTCTCCTCGGAGCCCTGTTGGGGAAGCAGAGTGAAGATAAGGGTGGGATTGCGAGCAGTGCTTTCAGTACCCAACCTATTGCTCTGGAGAGCCGCTTCCCTGGGGAAGCCCCTCTTCCTTCGCAGAGGAGGCATTGCTGCTTGGCAGCAGCGTGGGTGCCTGACATCTCTAAGCTGCAGAGGTCATCTGGGAAGCGTAGCCAAAACTTCGTCGTCAAGGGACAAATTAGTCTTCCAGTAATTTTCCAAGGGCACCCAGGATCTGAATGAATTACCAGCCAAAAACTATGACCTGCTGACTGGGTAACTGTTCCTTGTAGAGATCCTGGCCTGAGTTTTCCAGGACTTGTATCCCCCTCAGACCACCAGCGGCACAGCTACTTTGCACATGCACACGTCACTGTATGCACCCTGCAGGGACTGACACACCAGGCTGGCAGGTAACGGTGTGCGCAGGCCAGAACCTCAGCGTGAGGGTGGATGCAGTGGGGTTGTGTAATTCCTGGCGGAGCCCCAGGCCCTGCAGAGCCGCCCATACCCTTCTCGTAACCCCACAGACTCTTCCCCTGATCCACGCTGAAGACAGAGCTCATTCCATTTGTTGCCTTGCATTGTTTCCAGTGCCAGGCGTGGTTAGAGCATCAGATCTGACGTAGGCTACGTCTGTGAGAAGCCGAGGGCAAGTTAGTACCTGCACTGCTAGACTTGAACTAACCTAAGAAACCTCCATGGGAAAGAACACGGAGCCTACCCTGCTGGCCATCAGAGGAGTCAGCAGTAGGACTGCTCCCCCCCCTTTTTTTTTAAATGTCTTTTTGTAAGACACAAATCCAGTGACATTTACATAGGGGTTTTCTCCTCACAGCCCATCACCAGGACAAGCAGTTCTGCCTTTGCCTTTGTAAGGTTTCTAATTGTGGGAGATCTGGCCATTTAACAGCAATAATAACGCCAGAGGTACGGCGCCGAGTCCCGCACCCACTGGAGCCCGAGGGAGCACCACTGCGGCAGGCAGAAAAGGGCTGCTCCGTGCAGAGGGCTCATCGTGCGCACTGTACTGTCAGGATGGGCTGCGGCTGCAAGCAGGTCATTCACTCGGCTTCCTTTTCAGCCCACTTTCCTGCTGCCTTTTCTACCCCTTTAAGGACTTTCACTGCATTGCCACCCCAGGACAACCGACTGTGTGGCCTTTTCACAGGGTCGGGTAACCCGCAGATGTCTTTCCAAGTTTGGGCATCTTAGACCCACATCAGAAATGCAAACGTAGCAGACAGGGGAAATTGCTACTTGAGCTAATGGGAGATTCTAAAAATAAACAGGGCTTTACTTCTCGGGTTGTTCTTGGAGCCCCAGTCAAGGCTTTCAATTAAATGAGATTTATAACAGCACAATTAAGACCTGGAAAGCATCCTAAAGATACAATGTTCTATGCTGCATAACTAGTATGACTATTACAACCTCTGGGAATGTTTGGGAGTGACATGACTGCTGAGCTGTGTTTAATTTACTATCTATCTGACGCAGTATAGATTCTGGAAGAGGTAGGAAAAGCATCTTGTGTTTTTAGGAAGTGTTTGTAAGCCAACAGCTGTTTTCTCTGCAGAGTCAGTGCGTGTTAACACGTACCTGTGCTGGCAGGATCGGCTGGTTACAGGAAGCGCATTTTGGTGCAAAAACCCTAGGGTGAAAGAAGAAGTGTTAAAATCATACTTAAAGCTTCTTCAAAAAGTACACCCAAGAGAGCTATTCTGACCATGCCTTGCTTTCAGCACAGTGTAGATCCACAGGATTTGAAACACCTCTAAGTGTTTGATGATATTCAGGGCAACGGAGATTTGGAAGAGGCTGATCTAGCCCAGCCTTATTGCTTAGGTCTTCCTGACCTCTCGACGTAATGACTCCAGCCCTCTTCCCACGTACGCCCTTTCTCTTACCTCCCCTCACTCCTACAGCCACTGAAATGCTTCCAGAGACTCGCTGCTCTGGCTGCAAAGCAGCTCCTCGCTTGGGGACTGCCACCATCCGATGTCCAGAAGACATAACTACGCTAAACAGGAGAGCGGCTGATCGCAACTAGGATCTACTTGATCCGAAGTACATCAACTGGTCTTACTCCCCACAGCTGCGTTTTACAACTACCGCCGGGCCAACGTGCACTCTGCTCTTGCCACAGGGCCAGCTTGGTACCGACCCGGCTGAGCTCAGGGCCCTACTCGTGCTGCACAAGCTGAGTTACTTGTTGAGTGGAGCTAAGAGCATTCACCGTGCCTTTGAGCGGGAGCAGGAAGGAGTCCAAAGGCAATCAAACCACAAAGCTTTCTGTCGGGTCAGGCTAGAATCATTCTAGCACCAGCTGCTAATTACGTGTCTGCTGTCCAGTCTAGGTGAATGGAACTTAATTCACCAGTCCCATCCACTAACAGAACCTCGACTCAATTAGAAACAGTCGGCAGAACCTACCATCACTTGCAGAATTAGCCTGCTCTAATTAGTACTGAACGTCCTGAAAGAAGTAGAGAAACAGCCACCAGAGAAGTACACCCTCTGCCACGACTTGATGTTCAACCTCACCTGCCCACTGTATGCCACACTGGGCCCATGAAGTGACCTTTAATTTAACTTTAAAATACTTTACAAAGGCAATGTGTGAGAGCGGCACTTCAGGGACATCTGAGCAAATAGATATGACTCTCTGTCTCCTACAAGGCTTATAACTGTACCAATAATTTAGCTACTAAAATTCTTCCAAGGACGCAACTGATTTGTGTACTTACGTGTGGTAGTCTTTGACACAGTAAATGTTGTTCTCCACATCGACAGTGAAGGGAACGCCATCCAAACACTCGTTACACACCACGCAGCGGAAGCAGCCAGGATGGTAGGACTTTCCAAGGGCCTGTAAGATCTTAAAAGCCAAACAGCAGAATAAGCGGATGCACGACTACGAGATTCCCCCCTGTATGCTGCTGTGTCTGATTCTTAATAACGACAGCGAGAAAAGCACTTCAGGATGAAATTACCACTCTGCAGATCTGTCAGCAAGCGGCCTTTCAAAACAATCAACTGGCTTGTTTCAGGGGGCTCCCAATAACGAGAGACAACTGTGAAAATCAGGCTAACGCCCATCAGTCTCTGCTCTGCAGGGCCAATACTGCCAATAGAAATTAAAACCGGCTTCGGAGACCACTTCTTGGGACATCTGCTGCAGCCAAATGCAAGTCACTGGGATACAGAGTTAATTTGCAAAACTTAACAAGCTGTGACAGACAGAATCCAAACCAGTCATTACTCAAACTTAAAGCAACAAACCAAGCAAATAAATAGGTCTCCTTTATTAATGAAGGGTCCTAATCCACCGCAGTTACCGACTGGTTACCACTCAGCCATCAGGGCACCTCAGTTTCTGTTAGAATTCCGTCTGTACCCACGTGTTTGGACACAGGGCCATCCCTCCACCCAGGCTTTTCCCACCTGACCTTCCCTGCTGCGCTTCCAAGGCTTCCAGGAAAGGCCCAACAGAGCCCCAGCTACGCCACCACCGAACAGATCCCCCCTCCCTCCCGGTGTCCCTGCACGCAACACTCCCTGCAGCACCAGGACGGCAAACAGGACACGCCAAGCCCATGAACAAGCCTCTGGGAAGAGTGGGACATGGCACCATCTTCACACAGGTCCCAGCGGGTTACGGCACCAACTGCATACACGTCAGGGATAAGAAATACCTTTGGAAGGTAATTTCAAAAAGCATTTGCCAGCAGCAGTGCTCAGCTTGGAGCTGCTAACAAGCTGGAGATGAAAAATCTCCCCAGGCCACGCTCTCATGGCCCTGTAGATGATTTTATGAATAAAGATCCAATCGACAAGAAATAAGAAGTGGTACATAAGAAAAATGCACAAAGTCCATTTAATTTAACCTTTTTTCCCCTCTAATGAAGCCCTATAGCTCTCCGCCGAGCGAGTGGCATCCGAGCCCGTTCCCAGCCAGACCCAACGCGCCTGCGTGCGTGTTGCTGCCTGGGCAGCTGCGCAGCACGATGCGGGGCCGCGGCTCCCGGCTGGACACAGGCACGGCTGTCGCTGGCGTGCTCCCAGGGAGGAACGCGAAGGAATTAGCCAGATAAGAATGCTTAATTCCTGGAGCTCCCAGAGCCGGCTCCTGCTGTCGGAGCACGCCTGCTGATGGGAGAGGGACAGACCAGCACCTGCCAGCTCCCAGCTACTGAGCTCCACCGACAAGATGCTATGGACTCTTGCCTGGGATTCTGCAATTAAGGGCCAGCTCCGAGCACACAAGTGAGGATACCCCTCCCCCTCCCAGCATGACACAACTCTAGAAATTTGCTCGTGGGCTAAACCGAACAATATCCTTGTCCAACCAGTGGTGCCAGGATATAAGCCAGAATCCTCATTAGCGAAGGCTCCGTTCCAGCTCCTGCTGAACCTCCGTGTTTGCAATGCAGCAGCTACTTCTGTTAGGCACACTGAGGTTCATATACGCTTTAAGGCAAGAGGAAAACAGATATGCTACCCAATCTGCACTTCTTCAGTGTGCAAGCCACTTCATTTTGTTTGGGAATTTCTGCTTAGGAAGAACAGACTAAATTCTTCCTACCTTACCCACTGAACCGATGCCAGCAGTATCTGGCCCAACCCACAGCCCTTTGATTTTTTTTGTTATAAAAGTAACTCTGAGTACTGTCTCTCTACAAATCCCAGTGGCAAGAACGCATTTTAACTGACGTGGAGGAAGTGGCAGAAGGTACATCAAGTAAGCCACCGAGCGGACAACAAACCTCAGGACCACTGATAACGTCCCTCTCCTCTCTAGCCCAGATTCGGCCCCCTCGACAGAGCTCCTGCTATTCTGCTGTCTTACAGAGCACAGCCTCTGCTTTCCTTTGCCACATTCGCATAAAAAGCTGTGCTGTATTTTCCCCCTTTAGTATTAAAATTTTATTTATCCTTTTTTTTAAAACTGGCATGTGGCAGAACAACAGCCTCCCATGAGCTCAGGTGGAAAAGCAGCCCAACTCACTGTACTTCACAGTCCTAGAGCAGCATCTTTGTTTATTTACTGCCTCAGTTTCAAAAATCACCTTGACAGCAGTGAAGACACGATGATATTCTGACCAGGGAGAAAGCACAACGTCTCACAGCGCACCACCCAAAGTACGAGCAACGCGAGCTGCCCCACGGTCAGGAGCTTCGGTCTCTTACCATTTCCATTATGAGGTGTCCACAAACGAAGCACTTGTCCGCTGTTTGCTGAAAACCTGAATACTGTTCAAATGACAGAAAAGAAAGGACTATTAGTGGCCACTCCTCTAGTTGCAGAAGTACCTTTTCAGTGAACGCTGCGCTGGTTTCCAGCCTGTGCTGCGTATTATAACAAACCATACAGTAGGTTTGGGAGACATGGACTCGGAAGCCTTCGCTCTGGTCTTGCAGCACGCTCAGCTACCAGCTCGGCCTTCTGACTCACTGCAAGAGCTCCACTGAGATTTCCAATGTCACAGTATTATGCTAAGTTTGATTTTTACTTTTGAAACCTAGTTGGCGAGTTTGCGTTTGATGGGCTGGAATTGGCTTGAATTCACTCCTTCAGTAGTTGTTGTTGGGGAATTAAATAGCATAGGACTTACCTCCCGACTCCTGCTCAGAGTAGCAACCAGATGCTTGCTGGCCTCAGAGTTTGGACCTACGTTTCACTCCATGCTATGTGCAGGCTACAAAACCAAAGATGGGCCCGAGGAGGCTTTAGCTGCCTTGTGGATGCCAAGCTTTCTGTCTAGGGAAGAACCCAAGAGTCCCGCTGTAGGAACTCGGGCTCCCTGCACAACGCGGGCAACAGCAAGGTGCCTTGGACACAGACCAGCCGTGAGCCCGCGCTCCAGCCTGGAGCGGGAGCAGGGACGGCCGGGCAGGCCTGGCGGCAGAGCCACTCGCGTTCAGCGCCGGCAGCACGGCAGCGGGGAGACACTGTGCCCCCTGGGAGCAAATCTCTGTGCTCCCTACCCCAGCAGTTTTGACCTTAACTTTGTACTTGCATCCCCAAAGCAGATCGTGTTTCCGATGCCAACGCCTGTCTTTAGCCCTGTGGTTAGGGGGATACAAAAGACACCACGGCCAGGCGACTGCCCTACCAAACAGCTACCCGACAGGCAAGAGGCGTTTGCCTCCGGACTCCAGCCGCGTAATTCTGAAACTGGCATCTGCAGCGGCCGAACCTGGCAGCGCAGCCCTCACAGCTCCACACCTACTGCACGCCCAGAACACAGCTCATGCAGTCTTAAACTTTGAAACTTCATCGCAAGAGACCAAGGTGTTGAGGAACAAATGGCAAGGCACGCAGTTCTAGCTGGCTATTTCTGCAAGATGCTATTTTTCTGCTTTTTCCTGCTTCTTCCTGATGCGGAAGACAGGCCTGGCTGCTTGGGACGCTGCTTGGCTGCGCTGTATCTGGGTAACCATCAGCTAGACTGTTTCCTACGGCTGTGAACGCGAGCGTTACTGGAAACAGGTGGGTAGGTCCGAGCCGCGCAGACAGCAGCGGATTAACAATAGTACAAACCCAGCTAATTCTAAAATCCTGCTGGAATGAATTTACCCGGACCATCTGGCTGTCATTTGATAAGGAATGCAAAGGAGCACTTACCCAGCTATTGATGAAGAGGGAACATTATTCCCCAGGAAGAGAATGGCATCGTGGTCAGATGAATGCCATTTACTGCTAACTAGATTGTCATAAATTACACTGTTTGTCAGAGAGGAAGGTTTTGCTGACACAAAACCACTCTTTATACAACTAGCCTTATTAAATTAAAACCATGATTTGTTTTTAACAAGAGAATTGTTATTTCTCAAACACATCCAGAACTGGATTACCCAATTTAGACAACTTTGCAAAATGGCAGTAAGTCCAATGCCAGCAACAAAACATCTCAGAGGCTCGGGGAGCTGTCCTTCACCGCCGCACTCTTCCCTTTTCTGATCACAGTGTCGACCCCAGACAAGCTGGAGACCCAATTCAGTGAGACCAGCTCTGCTTGTGCCCGAAATCTCTTTGTGCTGGAACAGACCAACAGCCTCGGACCCCAGCAGCACCGCTTCCCACTGACGGTAGTACTGCAGACACTGCTGTTTAAGGGTAAACAATAAATGATTTCCTCTACGTTTTTGTAGCTCACCTGTCAACTTCTGCTTTGCAGCGTTTGTTCTTAACTTGGAGAGTTCAAACAGGGCTGTTGTGCTAAGTTTTCGGTTTTAGAAGCAGAGCTTACAAACAAAGTCTTAAAATACTAATCAAAATAGGCAACCTCTGCCTTCAAAGCACTTGATTATTATTAACCTTCACAAATCTTGTGTGTGCAACGAGAGAGCAGCCGTGACTTGCTCCAGACTGCAGCCAAGGCAGAACGGCCTCTTCCCTGTCCCTCAGCACGGCCGAGAGCCGCCCTGACGGTGGGCTCCCAGCGCGACAGGGTGGTGGAAGCACTGGTCCCCCAGAGCTTGCCAGCTAGGGAATGCAAGAGCAGAGGAGGTTGTGCTCTGCAGCCTCTTTTATTACCGACATAGTTGGAGGGGGGAAAAGCAGCAGATCGCAGTGGAAGAGTGAAGGGCCACGGGCTGAAGGGCCATGGGCTGACAGGCAAGACCCCGGAGGCCAGGCCAGGTCCCTGCCAGGCTTCCTGCACACACTGTACTCCACACACACCGCTTCTGTCGGGATGCAGGCAGCGCTGGCTCCGTTCTAGCCCTACTCTGGAAGGGGTTCTTATGGGCCAGCTTTTTTTCTAAAAAAAATATGTTGTTGGCAGACCAGTAAGATGATGTAAATACCGACCAATCTCAAACTAGATGGAAACGTCCAGAAGTCTACAGACAGACTGTACCCAGGACAAATAAGAAGGAGAATTTTGAACTTTCCCAAATACTCATTATAGATGCTCACTAAACATATGTAAAAACATTGAAAGAAGTTGTTATAAAAAGAACAGCTCTGAAATTCAAAGCTGAAAACGAAGTGTTACTCCCTACTCTCACTTCTGTGACTTGGAAATAAGATGCTAGTCACTAGGACACAAAGAAAACAAGCGCATGTTGAAGAGCCGGTATATTATTTTTCCTGATTTCTTAGTTTGTTCCCAACTGTTTTCTCCTATATTTACCTTGTCCTTGGCTTCTCTCCCAGGATAATAAAATATCACTTTATGTGCATGAATCCAGACTTCGTAATCAAGCTCTCCGATGATACTTATATAAAATAAGACTCTGGGAAACTAAATACACCTTGAGAAATATTTTAATTATGTTAGAATAGAAGAGTAAAAATAAAGTTGAAGACTTGGCTGGCTGAACTTTTCTTTTGTTTGCTGTCCACTATACTTTGATTATCAAATGGGCAAAAAAATCTCTTAAAGATTCTATCCAAGGATCTTTGTTTCTATGTAAGAGGAAAACAAGTCCCCTTCTGTCCTGAATATTTAGCCCTGTTAGTGTCCTCCTGTGATAATCTTGGGGTTTCCAACTCTTCTGTCTAATGTGCCATACATCCAAAAGAAATTAACAATGAATTTTGAGCATATAATGAACAATTATGCATGGAGGATAATCCCACTGAGTACTATGAGAAACAATTTCTCCTGTCCGCACTGTTCTGTGTCGGCCCAGGGTCCTTTAAAGTCTGATGTTCTCATCGTGATTTTCAAAAGCAAAAACATTCAGAAAATCGCACGCCTGAAAAAGGCTTCAGGGCCCAAAGTTTCTACCTTAGGCAACGGCAGATCTTTGAAAAGACGTGTCGCTGCTTCTCCTCTGCATGCCTAGCCGTGCCCAAGGAGAGGCTGATGCACTCCCTGCTGTTACGCGCTCGGCAAAACAAAACCTTCCTCCTGGAAACAGGCCCTGGAATCTCATTCAGGCCCATTTTCGTCTTTGATGAGGATGTTCAAAACCTGCGAAAGGTTTGTGCAAGCAGATCGAGCGGGCTGCATTTCAGTAGGTGTGGCAGCTGCTGCCCGGCCATGGTATGCAGCCGTAACAGCTACAACTCAGGGTTACAGCACTGCGAAGTCACCAAGTGCGACTGCCCAGCCCAGCCTCGAGATTCCTATTCTTTTACGCTTTAAGGGCTTTTGAGAGGGACGATCAGGAGTTTTTGCCAAAATGCTTCAAGCATTTAATTCTGAAAACTAATTTCTGAATTGGGTGCTATGCTAATAATGTACTCCAACCCCAGGCTGCCTGTAATCCCTCACAGACTCTCTTCTCCTTGGTTTCCCATTAGCAGAGCATCTGTCTTCTCGCTGCTTTATTGTTTGCTCTCTGCATGGGACCCTCAGTACATGGGACGCAACAATGCAAGAAATTCATGGGATCACGTTAAGAGAGGGAGAGAATATAAAATTTGGTTTCATGCAGATGAGGTTTTGTTGTTGTTGTTTTACACACGTATTTAAATGCAGCGATTAAACTGAACTGAACAAAATGGGGCCTTCACAGGCTCAAAGATACGAGAGCCTCATGGCAGGTGGCAGAGATTAAATGAAAGGAAAATAGTCCAGCACTTTACTCTTCAGCTCGCTGAAGCCCTTTCATACACCCTGTTGCTTCCCCCTGCCTTGCTGCCAGCGAGGAAAAGCGACCGCAGCAGCTTCTCTTCCCGCCTCTGCGTTTCCACTTTGTTACGTGTGAAGGACTTGGGGGGGAAGGAGGCACTGCGCGTTCTGCACAGAGGTAACAGTTGGTCTGGCGATGCACAAACCTGCCAGAAATCAGGAACTCCGCTGCTCGCTAACTTTGCCCTGGCAGTCAGGCGTTTTACAGCCTCTGAGAAGGGAACAGCCTTTTACCTCCTCGAGAGCCTACAGAGACCCACAGGGGAGCACTCACCACAGCTACTTTCTGTCTGATTCATTAAGAGCCAACAACCGTTTTCTTACCTAGATCTTCCTTAAACAAACTCCTGTGGAAGCTCTGCAGTGACAGTGATCAAGAAAAAAGCCTGAAACAACAACTTCAACTCTGCATCATATCATACAGCCCCAAATCCATCAGCTTGATCCACACTGTACAGCACTTCACCCTGCACAGCGTTATACTCTTGCTGTGGGGTGTTTATTGCTGCTGCTACCATCTCTTATGCACACTGCGAAAGAAACTGGCTACATTAGAACACATCTTCCTGGAAAAAAAAAACAACATGGATTTTATTCACAACAGTTGTTGAAAGATTTCAATTCGAAACATAACAGCAACTAACACCAGCGTTCACTACAGAAGTGGAAACACACCACTTTCTCACATGTCTTTTTCCTGACTCTCCCACCGAAAAAAATTAATGCTGTCTGCTTACAAGTGTTTGGCAGGAGTTACACATAATTACAAAGAGCTCTAGTTCTTTTAAGTGTTCTTCAGTTATTGTAATTTACTTTTCAATCTCATATTAAGAAAAACGGGATCATCTGACTTTTTGGATCACGATCTCAAGAGGAAAGAGGGGAGTAACTATTTGGCATGAAACCCACTGGGCTTTGTAACACGCTCTTCAAAACATTCCACTAGCAAACGTGAAGTACGGGATAGTTGCAAAAGCTAGTCTACAGTGACACATCTCAGAAAAAAAACCTCTCTGTCCTTCCTTGTCCGTTTTGTCACGGCCCTGAGAGGGATTCCTGCGGCCCATTTAACAACCCACAACCCCGTTCGGGACATGCTGAGCATCCTTCCAGTGAATGCAGACCTCACTCACACACTGATATTTCATCACATCATGTTTATCTACATTATCACCTGGGTCTAGGTACCGCCTGTGCACTGCTCTTTTATAAACTGGAGAGATTTTTCCAGGCTCCAGTCCATCTCCTACTTCAGAACAGCAGTTTCCTTCAGCTAGCAGACCTGCGGTTTCCACACCATGCAGTGTTTGCAGCGTTTGCCCTTAGTTTCTCAGCCTTGGTGCCAACATTTTCATATGGGCCCTAGCTTTAAAAGCTTGTCCTCTGGGGTGAATTCCTGGGAGAAAATCCAGACCCCCCTGAAGTCAACAGGACTTCTGCCACCAGCTTCAATGGACTTGCAACTCCTTGATACGGGGTACAGCACTACACCGGTGTGCTGCAACGAGAGGCGAGCCCAAACCGCCAGCTCCACACGCTCTTCATCTGAGTCACATTCAAGTCCAAAGTGCAGAGGCCAGTTGATATTTGACGATCCCTAAATATTCTGAAACTTGAATTTTAAGCCCATCTGTAGGTTTGATGCAACACTTCAATTCAGAGTACCCCAATTAATCATCATTACTGTCAAATTAGTTTTTAAAGTAAAACTAGGACCACTGGCGTACTGCAAACTTTGGAAAAACTAAGGAAGGGAAGTATTCAAATAGCCTTGGCAGGGAAGGGCTGGAGCGAGACACAAGTAACAACACGAACTTCACGCCCTCACGCACCGATCGCAGTAACACGCTATGCTCTGTTTGCCTTTGTTTTCAGCGACAGCGCTAGGGAGCACAGCAACGCTCGGCAACGCTCGGCATTCATGATGCCTCTGGAACCTGAAAGCACCTCCTGACCCAACCTAGAGCCATCAGCGCCTCGGGCACCCTCGCAGACTTCCTTACACTTCCGTATACCAGGAATACTGCAGCAAATCCCCTCCAGAGCTTCACTGATGTCATTCTGTTAAACATCTCAACAAACACCCGTGTCTGCCTGTCCTCTGACTGCAGTATGCACCCGAACAGCCGGTCTCCTAAACACACCCTCACAGCCACCCAGAACTCCATTTGCTCTGCGATTCCCATCAGATACGAGATGGATGCAAGCTGCGACTTTATTCATCTACCTTTTCAAGGGAGTCTGTTTTTCCCGACAGACTCTCGCTTAGCAGCAGTGGGCTCTCTGGCTAATGCACCAGTCCCAGTGCTCACCTCCCAGGGGGCATCTCTGAACATCTGTCCTCGCTGCGACGGAAAATCAGACCTCTGACTCCAGCTGACACCAGCTAAGCAAGAGCTATCTTCCTAGGGCCCCAGCAAGGGGACGGGCCACTTCCCACACTGCCAGGCTTGCAAACAGCATGTGCACGAACCGAGAGGAACAGCCTCGGGGGTATTCATATTTACACTGCAGCCATCACTACCCAAACGAGAGTAAGGGTCTCGCTGTGTTTGGTGCTACAGGAGCTGAAGGTGCAAGCCCTGTTCTCACGAACTGCTGACCACCAGCTAGTCCTCTGCTGATATCCCGTCCCCTGCGGCCTCAGAAGGCCGACCATTTCCGTTTGTCACCTCCCCACCAGTCCGGCACACCCCGATCCTTTCGCATTTCTACAACCATGGAGAGTTTTACAGCTGTGGAGCCAAGAGGCTATGGCTCAGCGAGGAGCGCAGCGTCCTGAGCAGCACCCGTTGCCCGCGCCGGGGAGAGAGCGATTTGCAGCCCCAGCAGACTGGATGGAGAGGAGAAGGGAGGCTGGAGAGGCTGCTGCAGGTGCAAGGCTCAGCGCCGGTGTGGCTGCGGGCTGCTTGCCCTCCTTGGGCCGCAGCTCAGCCCCTGTCCGGCCGGGGCAAGGAGCCGCAGAGGCATGGCACGGCGAGGGGCTGGCCACCCTCTGGGCTGCTGAGGGGAGACCCAAAGGCTCCCTGCAACGTGCTGCGCCTCTCTTCACCCTGGGCATGGGCCAAATGAGGGTTTAGAGCCTTGCTCTTCAAGGATTTCAGAGCAAAGCAACAGATCTCCCGCCAGTCTTACTGAAATGGATGAACAGCTTTAGTCAAAACTTTCAGCAATTAATGACAGCGAAGTTAGCCGGAGGCAAAAACCTGGCGTGAAGAAGTTCAGCCTAAATGATTAAATTTGGCAAAGTTGTAAGACAGTGAAAGAGATAACGCTAAAAGGGGAAGTTTTGGATGACCTTCATGCTATGCGCTGCAGCTTGTGGTGTCTGTAATAGGTTATTTCCAGAGCATCTGAGCGTCTTCCAGTAGTGCATTAAGCAATGTAACTAACATCTGTCACGAGGTTCATTTTCCCTCTCATCTCCTCCCTAGAGGGAAATTCTTTCATTTCTTAACCTCTGCTGGACCCCCACTCAATAATGTTCATTACCTCAAGAGAAAAGGGGAAAGCCTATCAAAAAGCAAAACAAAAAAAGAAAACAAAGAGAGATAACAGATCGAAGATTCAGGCTGCTTTGGTGACATTTTAAAAGTCTTTTTTGCCAAGAAAAACAGTCATTTCTTTTCAATTTCTTTACATGGTATTTAAGCATTGAAAAGGAAAGACAAATTAAAATTATTGAGCTATTTTTCCCTCACCCATGATTATGCAGCAATTTATCAACAAAATGGAACAAGAACATCTGACTGGGATTATTTATTACACAGTAAGGCATTTATTTTTTGTTCGCTTCACCAGGAACAGTGTCCCTTTTCTGGCCAGTTAGCCATCTGTGTCCTAAGAGCTTTCAGGGAAAGATTAAACTGTCATTTGTTTTATTTCCTTTCATGAAAGAACCGTCTTAACAGGGCTGAGGCAAAACTTGGATATTGCTGGACTTGCTACCTTAAGGTGGCATGAAGAAGAGTAACCAGAGCTTCCCTGGAGCTAAAGCAAAGCAATGACAAGTCTGGGGGTTTGGGTTTGTTCTTCTCGCTTCGCACACTCAGCAACACGCAGCACCGCTGCCGAAGCGCTCCCCCGGGAAACGGCACAGACCAGGCGATCGCTACGCCATCCTCAGGCAGAGGTGCGAGTATCTGCAGATTTTGGTTTTGGTTTTTTAAATCCGATTCATTCGCTAAATTTAGCCAACATGGCTTGGGCCTGAGCACCGAGTGGGCCTGCAGCTGCTGTGGGCGGGAAGCAGGAGGCTGACGAGACCACCGAAGGCAGCGCTATGCCATGCGCCCCAGCGTGGGGTGCCCCAGCCCCACACACCAGGGCTGGCACCACTCTCACCTGGACGGCTGCGGCCGGTGGCATCCCCTCCCCACCTACAATGCCACAAGCGGGCCTGAGAACTTCTAGCATTTCTTCCCTGGAAAGAATGAGCAAAATAAGCCACCCGATTCAGAGAAAGATAATCTGTGCCCTCAGTAAGAGCAAACATGTGGGAAAGCTATTTGCTAGAAGAATGTACCTTGCGGCTGTTGCCAAAGGCTTTGACGGGTGTATCTGTGCTTGGATAGCTTTACGGCTGCACAGTGGAAATTGCTCATAACGAATGATAACATCTACATTTCTCTAACACCTTCCGTCCAGAAATCAAAAGCGCTTTTCAAAGAAAGGGCCAGATTTTGAACGCTTGACGCCAGCAGCTCCTCATGTCACACCTTTACGGACCAGTTCTTTTGAAACACCTCGGTAGCCAAAGCTCTCTGGCACTCGCTATGCCTGAAGTGACAACCGAGCTCTCCTAAAAAATGTGGCCCACACAGCTGGCGTGCAACTGCCTCCGGGCTGGGAGAGTCACACCCCGGTGCAGCTGGCACCAGCGCTGCACCTCGGAGCGGATGGCAGCTTGGCCGAGGAGGGCGAGCCCTGCTCTTACAACAAGTGCCAAACATTTATAAGGACCAGAGAATGGCTTTTCTCAAGGCCTTGGCTTTAAGGACCATACATACTATTGCAGTGAATTCCATCCATCACCTTTGATAGAGAGCGAGACCTGATCTGCCTTGAGTGGGTGGGAGTTAGAGAACCAGGCATCGCATATGAGCCACCAGCTGCAGCTCTGGAGACTGCTCCGGCAGGAGCCGTTCCCACGCAGAAAATGGCAGTATTGCAAGAGAAGCAAAATCCTGACAGCTACAGGGCATTCAACGTTTCTAACAGTTAAAAGAAACCTGTAAATAATATCCATTCTCCCCTAAAATTTCCTACATTGACTGGTTCACAGCAAGAACCAGTTCAGCTCTTCTGTCCACTGTTGCTCACGTGCTGTTTACTGCAGTCCCAAGGCAGGACTTCACTGCAGTCCCAGTGCCTTGCCTGGGCTGGCCTGCCGGACATCCCCAGTGCCTTGCCAGGCACCATGACGGGGAAAAGCACCCGCGGCAACTCATGGGATGCACAGAGGCAGCAGCGGGGACGGGCAGAGCTCTGCAGGAACGGCAGCCCTTGGCTCTGCCCTGCGCTGCCTGCTGAGGGTGGGATGGGGACAGGTTCTGGCAGGGTGGCTGTGCCCGTCCGCACTGCATCCATGCACCAGCCGCTTCTTGCTGGGAGGGCAAGTGAGGGGCTCGCTCGGACCACCGCTGCTTTGGCGGGACCACAGGCAGAGACAGGCCGACTCCGCACTTCCGTCCCTGGGAATACACGGAAAGCCCGTCCAGCTGCTGCAAGCCTAACCCCGCACACACAGCCCCCTCCAAACCAGCTCTTCTGACGTGGGTTTCACCAGTGACGCCGGCGCAACAGCACAGTGCCTCCTGCCCAAACTGCCTGGAGCTGCTCTGCTGTCTGGTTCCTGTTACGTCGCCATCATACTTGAAATAACCCGGTCACGAGCTGTGGGGCTGCATCTCCGCAGAGCTCCCATACCTACAGGAGCACCTAATCCTCCCCATCCCATAGCTACAGGAGCACCTAATTCTCCCGATCAGTTCCCGGGCAAACAAAAGCAGAGGAAGAGCGAGGCCACCAACGGGAGACAGTATTGTCTTAGCAGGAATACAATTATAACATAGGTAGACTGCCTCTATTTACCTCCCCAAATTAAAATAATCTTTTTCTTCTGCTTTTACCTAAGCGTGAAACCAGAATGTGACCCACTCTGCTTCCGCCTGCATTTACTGGCCAGGAAGCGGCTGCCACGAGCCGAGAGACGAGTCTCCCCGTACAAGAGCGGCCGAAGGAGGAGCGGGTGCTCACGCGGCTGCTGCGGGACAGGGCAGAGGTTGCAGAGAGCGGGGAGGCACGTCTCTGCGGGAGGCCTGCGGGCTCAGGGCTACGGGACGACTCCACAGACCGCCATCACATGCAGCTGCCCCTATAGCTCTGCTGGCGCGCTCTCCCCGGCCTGCAAAGCTTGCCTGGTAGTGCTCACAGGACAGAACGCAAGAGCAACACAAATTTAAAAAAAAATTTTTTTTTTAACCCTCCCCACCTCCCTCCACCCCAGTTATTCGCTCCCCTACCGTCTCGCTACCATGCTGTCAGCAGGGAATCCACAGATAAAATAAAGCTGCACTAAGATCTGGAGTTACGGTGCAGAGTGAAATTCTCAGTTACACAGGACAAGAAGCTGGCTATCTGCTCTGGACTGAAAGCACCTCTTTATAGAGAGGACTGGCGTTTCCAAGTGGTTAGAAGCAAGACCTGGGCATGTGAAGTAGTGAAAATAATTTCCTTTTTAATTGCTACTTTGCGGCCTTTTCCTCCAACTTTGAGAAAGGCTGTGAGCTTTCTCTGTCCGCAGAACTCTAAAATAGGCAAAGGTGGTTTATTTTATTAGGGAAACAAAACAATTCCTAGTACTCTTGCTATGGCATATGCTCAGGGGAAGCCAAGAGAAGATGAAATCACTTTCTGAGAAGCAGCTGGCTTAATATGGGCAGGGACAATGTCGGAATTTGATTTCTTTTGCTGACTTACGCAGCAGTGAGTCCCTTGGACTGCTTCTCTCCCACCCCCTGTGCTCCTGGCCGCTGTTCAGACACACCTGCAGGAGCTCTGGGCTTTTAAATCCGTGCCTTAAATGCCCCCACAGTTCCCTAACCTGCAGAAAGTTTATTCCTATCAGGTCCTTAATCTCAGTTTTCTTGGGAAAATCACTGCAAGTATCTCCCCTCAGAAACCTACGACAGAAAATGTCTAAGAACTAAAGTGGATTCCCCCCCACCCCTTGAAAACTGCATGTTCTCCAAGAGATTGAGATCTTGAGATCCAAAATTCTCGTGTTTAAGCTGAAATTACAAACTAATAACAGCAATCATCATTAAGTCTGGATAACAGGCTTTGATGGGGAAAGTACATTCCAATACAATTCAAAATAAAAATCAAAGGTCGAGCCCCTCCGTCTCACACTCCACCTTTTCTCCCTTTCCCTGTGCTTCTGCAGAAACACAGGAAGGGAAGAGCTGAATAAAGCAAGGGAGAAAACATAAGTTTCTCTCCCAAATGCAAGCAAAACAGCAGCACACTTCAATTCTAACAAGAAACTTATTTTCTGCACAACATACAATTTGCTCTTTTCAGCAGGCTCCAGCTGTGGTAGGCTGAGAGTAAAGGTGTAACACAAGCAGGCAAATATGGCTTGCATTTTAGGAATTTCCATTATTTTTATGGATTGCATTGATGAGAAATGCATCTGCGCACTCTGAACTGCCAGTAACATTTTTGTTGTGGGATATGCTTTGAATAATTCCTTTGCAAAAAGCATGGCCGTATATTCATTAGAAATGGAAAGTCATTCTGGAAGACCCAAGCGTCTAAACGAATGGTATTTCAATAAATAAAGGTGGTATAAATTCAATATACTGATTCTCCAATTCATCATCCTCTATGCTAAAATATATCATTCCTCTCTAATTTCAATTCCCAGCCATGCTGTCCTCTTAATCTTAATTATAAATGGTCTGCCACTTATCAAATCATTCTCTGTGGACTGCACAATCCTCACTCTTAATTGCACAAATATTTTATTTTTGGAACAACACAGCTCAGCAACAAGCTTCATTTTTCTTTTCATGACTCAGTCTCTATTAAAGTAAAGCATTTATAAAAGCTCTGGGAGCATGGAGAGAAAATTAGTTGCTCCTCCGTGGCTAACAGTTCTTAGCTAATCACAATGCAGCCCCACATCACCCCGAGCAGAGCAGCGATTAAAACTGCGCCTGCAACAAAGCAACATTGTCCACAGCGATGACGTGCTCCAGTCAAAAACGTCTCCCCTCTTGTTATGATTGGTATTCCCCAGATGTTTGACTTCGAGCTCTCGCTTGGCAGGCGAGGCCTCGTGGCTGCGATTCAAGTCCCAGGCTTGAGCAGCTCCAGTGTTTATTCTCATAATTTACACTTTGTGGTGGCTTATGGACAGTTATGTGCTCGGTTTCGGAGCCACCACTTCAAACCAAGGGCCTGATCCTGCCCTTACGGAGTGAGTGGTAAATGCTTCCCAATTCCAGCGCTGGCAGGAGGCCTCAGATGACTCAACCATCTCCCAGAGCAAACAAGCCAATATAAAAGAACAATTTGGTTTAAAAACAATTAAAACATGCCTGAAATCTTACTTACTAGGAAGTCTTCTTCACAGTACACCTTGCCATTGACGTTGTAGAACGCTTTTCCTCGTAGTCTTCTCCCTGTCAAAACATGGCACCGTCAGCACCCCGCGCTCGGTCCCCAGCCCCGCTGTTCGGCCGCGCAGCACCGCGCCGCTCCCCACTCCCCGCAGGGCCCGGCACGCATCCTGCGGCACGCTCCCAGCTCCGTCCCGCCCGCACTGACTCCTTATCAACTAAACACTGCCTCGACGTGTGGTTTATGGAACCCAGCCGACACCAGGTCCTGGAAAACTGGAAATCTGAAGGGATTGTCCCGGGGGAAAGGCTCATTCATAAATCAAGACAATTTTCTTAGCAGGTAAAATCACGGCAGGCATACATCTGAGCAATGCGTTTGTCTCGGAAGGACCAAACCAGGGACACTGCATACGTACCTTTAAAAACATTAATACATTAAGCAACGCCACAGCACCTACACCCGCAGCCCCCTGTGATGCTACAGCAGTACAAGGCACACACGACAGAGGGAAAGGCAGAAAAATCCCACTGAAAACAACAGATCTCATTTTCAGGTCTGAACATCTGCCATTTCGTTAGTGCTTGTGGAACGCTACTGACAAAGCCTGTGACCATCGCTAACTGACGGCTCCCTTTACAGCTAAGAAATGCACAACAGACTCCAGAGAGTCCCCACCAAAAGGATTAAAAGCAGGAATCACTGCGCCAAAGCAGTTCTTAGACGCAGCGGATCAGATCCCTCTTACCCCAGCATTGCTCCAATGAAAGCAACGCTGTCTCCCCAGTGCAAAACCAGAGAGGGGAGGAGGAACAGCACTCACCCCGACTCGCCCGCTCTCCCCTCCGCGCCAGAGTCCTGCTGGCCAGAGCTCCCAGACACTGGGTGCCCTCCTGAGCTCCTGCAGCCTTGGCAAGCCGACGGCATGGTGCCTGCTACGGGCTGCGTTCCGGCTGCTGCTCGCAGTAACATGGAGCGGGGAAGAGGGCAAGAGGCTCTGTATTTGTAGGTCAACAGCCGACCTCTCCCAGGTCACCGCCAGAGCTTTCACTCCACAGAATCAGCCTGGACATCTCCTACCGAGGCAGAGCGGCAGCTCCACCACAAACATCGCCGATCTCTGCGGAGGGTTTGACTCTGAGGACCGGCGAGCCGAGCCAGCTGGCCGAGCACAGAGGGGCAGGACCGCTCCCCACAGTTTCCACAAACAACGTTGAGGAAAATATGATTAATTTTCAGCGCATGAGAGTGCCTTTTACACGTTGCCACTGCGACCCGATCCTGGGAAACAGTGCGTGGCACAAAGAAGTCGGGATCTGGGCTGATGCTTTTGGGAAATCACATGCTGCATGTGGTCGTCTGGCGGTTTTACTGTCGTGGCCGAGGGAAATGCTTCCTTTGTGTGCACATTCTTGGGCTGTCGATCTCATGGGCGGCTGTCTCTGTACTGCTGGTAGGTGGAGTCAGCTCTTGTTTGTCTTCCCAGCTGCCTGGTAGCACTGGTGGGGACCCAGAGCCTGGTGGTGTGGGCAATGCCCCGCGACCGTCTCAGCTCCTCTGGGACTCTTCAGCAAAACTGGTCCACCCCACACACCGCCGAAACAAGACATAGGCCTGGGACAGCCATCAGCGGGTGATGGGCCTCTCTCAATGGATACTGGAGCAACCACCTCTAGATCTTCCCTCCTGCTTATCCAAGCTGCTTTTGAACTTCCCCAGTGAAAGGTAAAGGAAAGGTAAATGGAATGAAGAACAGGAGTTGGAAACTGACACAATTTGTCTTTAGACGGTGCAAATGAAGCAGCTGCACCCAGAGCTGGGACTTGCCTCGGACATGCTGATGCAGCACTTCCACTTTGCTCACACGCCACCGGTGCAGAGCCGGGGTGTTTGTCACCCTCACCGCTCCCCATTATGGTTAGGACCAGCAGAGGTAATTAGGGACTGAAGCCGTGAAAAGCCGGAATTGAAGACTCGATAGCTGGCAGGCTATTAAGCAGGTATTCTTTATTATGGCACCGGGCACACGGGGGATCTCTCCTCCAAATGTGCACGCCAAACACCCTGTCACTTCAGCTTAAATACAATCACAGTATATATATTCATTATATTTCCGAGAAATGCTTAGCATATTAATGATTTTTCCAAGAACTAATTAGCCTATGTTAATGTCTTTCACGCATGTCTGTTAGCGTCCTCGGGTGGTCTTTGGGGGTCCTAAGATGAAGGCTTATACTCCTCATCACAGTGTCCACTGGTTGACCTTTGTTTCTGCGCAAACTCAGTTCTAAGATCAGTTTACCCTGTCCTTCCAGGTTGTTTTGCTCCGGTCTTGTTGCCCTCCTGGTGCCTCTTTATCTCTGTAGCTTGGTGCATCTGCCCTCCCAAGGCTGAGCTGT
>Ga0065711_1027639_pt1 | contig 47293 bp, 17 predicted proteins | sample Hoacrofraction12_FD_59098 | JGI IMG/M metagenome (GOLD analysis project Ga0065711, IMG submission 59098) | Hoatzin crop microbial communities from Cojedes, Venezuela - Epithelial fraction 12 v2 (version 2) | ecosystem: Host-associated > Birds > Digestive system > Esophagus > Crop | place...
TGTGCAGCCTGCTGTAGGTGACCCTGCTTCGGCAGGGGGGTTGGACTAGATGACCCACAGAGGTCCCTTCCAACCCCTACTATTCTGTGATTCTGTGATTTTAATCAATGTGATTTAAGACAGATATGTGGTGAATTACCTTATTGAATATCGGTGTGGAGAGCGATACACAGATTTTAAGATAGAGATATACGTAATGGATCTGTTTGTAAGTTTTTTTTTTCTTTAGTGCCTTAAACAAAAAGGATACTCAGATAAGAAAAAGCAGATATCTGATTATTGTGAATAAAAGTTTAGGGAGATATTTAACAAATTCAAATGTCTTGAGTCTGAAGAAATTTTGGTGGTGTTTGAAGTAGCACAGTTAAGTTTTTCGGTAATGATTATTTCATAGAAAAATATTAGGATTTACGGTGGGCTAAAAACAGTTGCACAATGAGCAAGTAAATCTTGAATACCTTTCCAAATTCTGGGACAGTGCTAATGGTTCAGACAAGGCTGAGTACTCTCGAATTAAATGGAAACTTATTCAGTGCTGATGAGTCAGTAAGGGAAACATTGAAAACCTGTTGACATAAAAACCTGAAACAAAACAAAGGCTTGGGGCAGGGCCCCCAGTCTAAAAGATTTTATGTGACTTTCAGCTATTTAACAGCTCAAGTCACAATGTGGGCTGATTTCAACAAAAGCTTTACTGTATATGTTTATCACAGATTTCTGTGAGTGATCAACAGCTCAGAGATATTAGGGTTATTCCAGATCTGGAGTTTAGACCTTTTTGCATCTATGTCTTCTTCCGTCCTGTGAAAGAGAGTGGGTAAATTCACTGAACATCTATCCAGTTCTGTATTTTTCTCAAATTAATCAGGCTTCAGCCTTGCCAAGATTGGGTTTTGTGTTTGTTTATGCATATTTTTGAGGCTTAGACAAAAGGACACTTTAAAGGGGGAGGGAAGAGAACCCCCAGTATATACAAGGAATATATGAAAACCTGAATCACAAAGATGTTCTTTTATTTACAACCATCATTTATTTTCTATTTAAAGACAAATTAAGCAGGAAATGAAAGAAAACCTAATACAGTTCTAGTGGAGGCAAAAATTGGTAATTAAATCAGTGAACATCTGCATGACAGGATATTTTTTAAAAAGGAACTATTTCTTGATTGTTACATATTTTGATTTTTAAAGAAGTGTGAGGAATCTAGGACCTTCAGCAACCACTGAATCTATGTAAGTGCTGGGTGATACCAAATTGCCTTTTTTGTCTTTCTGAAAATTATCCGTGTGTCCTCCTTGTGTCCGGTATTTTTGTTGATAGTTCAGGGAGCCCAAACTCACAACTTTGAAGTTGAAAGATGTATAAGTTGTTGATATTCACCACTGTAACAAAAAACTTCCAGTATGTACTGACTTTGAGAAAATATTTTGCTGTGTAACTAATTGCTGTGTGCTGTATGCAGTTTTTGTCTCTGCCCAAAATCTGTTACGATGAACGCTGTTTGCAACTGTGTGTGATTAATGACTTCTGTCTCCAGTGTATGTACAGTAGCACAACCAAGCAATACACTGTGAGAGTCCCATAATTCCCTGAAGACGTATCATCACAATGAGATGCTTCCAGCTATTATGCGGCTTTTTATGTGCTGTTTTGGTATGAACAGACAAATGTTTATTCCTTTTATACAGATTTCCTCCATACCCATTTTTGTTCTAACTCATCTTAAAAACACGTGGGTACATATGTAGCCATGGTAAAACTGAAGTTGAACACTGAGACAGCGAGAGTAATACATACTGATAACATAATATACAGTAAAAGCGTCCTAAATGCTCTGGGAATGAGTTGTTATTTATGGAAGCTAAAATGCACCAAATTCACTTTTTGTATTATTATTTTGAAATTTAGGTTTTGTGTGTGTGTGGAGGGGAGGATAGTTTTGCAAAAGGCAACTATTATCAAGGTGCTGAAATTAATTGGCTGCTTTAATTGAGGTAGATTACTAGCTAATGCTTTCTTGAATACAGTAATTCTCCTATTAAATTATCTTTGAATAATTACCTGAAATTTCTCAGCTGCAGGGACTGATGGCTATTTAATTGCACAGTGATGTTGCTATATAATTACTTAACAAGGTATCCTTTAATAGTTTAATTCCACTTTTCCAAGGAGGGGAGGAAGGGAAAGGTATGACTTTTATTTTTTAAATGCTGTGATTTTATTTTTTTACAGATAATTTTGTGTCTGAAACAGTAAAATAAAGCTATTTGTTGACTTGCTTTTAAAAGTAAGTCTTTTGATTGTGCAGCCGTAGGTTAGAACTCAGAAGAGTTTTGGAAACAAAAAAAATTGTTAGGCATTCCTTTAGTTTAATTATATTTATTTTGTGGTTTTGTTATTTGGTGTGCAGTGTACTTTGAATGAGACATTAGAAGCTCAGGTCTGATATGCAAAGGCTTAATTATGTGTGTGTTGAGTTTTGCAGACAGGGAGTTGTCCAGCTAATGGTATCTCACGTGCTGAAGCAAGACAGACTGACCAGGATTTTTAAACCTGTGTTTATTCTTCCTGACCACAGAGGGTGAGCAGATTGTCTTCTTGCTTATGGTTCATAGCAGCTGGAAAGAGTGAGGAGAGAAAACAGCTATTTGATCAAATATGCTGAAACAAGAGCTTGGAGTGTTCAGGGGTCACAAGAAAAATGGCCTGGGATCATGCTACATGACATAAATTTCCTTCAGTAGTTCAAGGATAGACATTTTTATGCCAACAAAAAATACCCTACATTGAACAATGTAAAATTTTACAGTTATAAAGGAGCTTGTTGTGAAGTCAAAGCCTGAGGCTGCGATTGTGAACATGGATAGAGCATTCTGGAAAATTTAGAAGAGATATGGTAGGGTCACCTTACTTCTTTAGCTTGGTTACATAAACATTTTCATCTATGGGTATATAGATCTGCGGGACCTGTACGTTACCCCAAAACATGAAGTTCTGAATTTTGAACAGAACCAGTAGTCCATCTAAATGTGAGGGCTGTTAAATTTCATTTTTAAAACAGAATTGTATGCATATAGGGGTTACTGATCAGCCTGTGTTCCACACTGCTTCCGTGCTGGTCCATGGAAGGTGTGACCTGTGAACATCTCACCTGAGAGCCTGGCACTGCTCTGCAGAAGCTTAGGACTTCAATTTTGGACATGCCGAGTTCCATCCTGAATAGCCTTCAACATACACAGCAGTCTTTTACAAATGGGTCAAGATGACTGGTGCAGAACGTACAAAACAAAAATGTATGTCAGTAACAAACATTTTTTTAACCTTTTTGAAGAAAAGTTGCAAAACCGCTATTTGTATGTGCCATTTCAAGACCAGCAGAGAATGATCAATCCAGTGTTATAGAAATATTGTCTGTCCATAGGGTTGGGATTTTTTAGACAACTCTCTAAAGGATAACATTAGCAGAAGAATGGCTGTACTGGATCAGGGCAAAGACACGCATAGCCCAAGCTGTAAGGAATGAAGGCATCGGTACTGTATGTTGTTATTTCACTAACAATCAATCCTTAATTCATACCATCTGGTGTTATCTCCACTTTATCAGAGTTGAATAACAAAGGTGTTTTTTCAATTTACATTGATCTTACAAGCAGGATACAAGATATTCATTGCCTGATTTGCAGAGGTTTTCAACTTCACGAGATGGCCAACAGCCGTCACATCAGTCACTAAAGATTAGATTTTTAATTAGAATAAACTGATGTAGAGCTGTTGACTGGATGGGATTTTTGTCAATTTGCATAAATAAGGCTGAAAATTGCATGACACTCTTGAAATATTTTCCCTAATGCTTCAGTCAGGAAATGACAAGCCCAAGAAAAGACAAATATTTCAGCCCTCATTTCTTGTCTGAGCACAAATCTATCCCTCTTCCCTCTAATTTCTTAGTAGTTTATGTCAAAGACAATTTTTTTTCTTGGGGCTTTTCCTCATTTGATCTTTAAAAAAAAAAAAAAATTGTAATCTTGTAGAGTGCCTTTAGTAACTACTACTAGAGAAGAGTGGCCCAGACCATATGTGGGAATGAAAACCTCCGTGGAGTTGTTGAAGAGCTCTTGGCCATTGCCCTCTTACAAATGTTGCTGGTGGTCTTTTACCCAGAGCACTCAGACTCCTCCTGCAATAGAGCTACACTATAATGCTGTGCTTATATTTTCATTAGAAATTTGCAAGAACACGCGAACATAAACAAGTATTACTTGTTTGTACTTTACTATATATGGAGATCTGAAATTAGGACTGGAGCCAGCTGTGCTAGATCCTGTACAGTGGAGTTTTTGTCCTGTCTAGATGTAGGGACACAAATAAAAGTCCCTGAGGCAAAATACTCCCACTGTAAAGCTCCTTCAGCCTGATGGAGATAGGTGGTATGAAGGATAGGTGGTGTGGTGTATAAACAGAAAGATTAAGGCACGTTAGAGTTGCCTCTCCAGAACATTTCCAAGTATCCCAGAAGTATGTAAGCCTCTTCTCTGCTTCTCTTGCTTTCTTACTCTTTTATTTTTCTCCTGTGTTCGTTCTTCTTTGCTTTGACCTCTGCTTGTTCTTCATCTCTTTCTCCCCACGTACAAACCCTCCCTTTCATTCCCCACTCTTTCTACTTTACTCCTCCCCTCACTCATTCTCTTCAGCATTGCAGCAATGGTAGTCAAAAGAAGAAAGGCATAGAATTATCTGTTACTAAATGGGTGGTGCTGATGGAAAATTAGGGAGGAGGAAAAGAAGAATTAATTATCCATAACACAAGGGTTAAGAAATAAGATTTTCCCAACTAACACTAATATCTGATGAAATCCTAAATTTGTGAGAAATGTGAATGTTCCTTCTTCCTTCATCAGGTGGCTCTGTAGCTGTAGCGTTAGAAAAGGAAAGAGAGGGTCAAACCTTATGGTTTTATCCCTGCTTTCTGTAAGTAACTTGCAAAGAGATTTTTTTTCTCAAGGTTGCTGAGCATCTGCTGCTCCAGTTTCTCTGTTTCTTAGGAAGGATGAGGTGTAATTGTAATCTGTTGCTTTGAGATCCTTCTACGAATAACACGAAACAAGCACAAGCTGTTATTGCTAAGGATGCAGTGTATATAACCAGGCACTGACTAGAAGACCATCCATTAATTTTTATTTTGTTTATTTTTTAAAAGGTATGAAGCTGATATGGAGAATATGCCATGTCAACTGGATGAGTCAACACAGGCTACACAAAGTGAGTTTGTTTGGGGATTTTTTTGTAGAAAAATATTCATGCTCCACATCAATTTATTGCAATATTACCTGTAATTCCAAATCCAGAAAAGTGCTACAAACATTTTATTGGGTTTTTATTGGAAATGTGGCTCAATATTTACCTACTGGAGGGGCAGACGGTTAAGCTACTCAGTGTGTGTGATTGCTTACCCTAAAAAAAATAGTCTCTACATGTCATCTTTTCAGCACTGTCCTTGAGCAAAAGCTGACAGTATATATGTATTAACACTGAAGAATATCTATCCACAAACTTTTATTACCAAAACTTCAGAGCAGTGATAACCAAAAGCATTTTCTCTTGTAAATATGTTTTGCAAATGTGTCTGCATTAGCCTGAAGTCTCACTGACCACTCATCAGCCCACAAAAGGTTTTTGAAAAATCAATTATTTTCTGCTCTGGTGTCAAAACACATCAAACATTGTCTCAGTGCATATGAGCAGACGTTATTTTTGTGGGCATTTCAGCTCTGTATTTATAAATTAGGCAGAAGCTGATAATGTCCAAATAACCTACCATAAAATATAAAAAGCATACCCTATTGCAAATTCATTTTACTTGAAGGGACATGCAAGATGATATGAAGACACTTAAACCTTCTGCAACTCTACATAATGCTTGGGGCTGGAGAGTGATTTTCTGAAATTTGAGAGGTGAGTTAACAGATGACATCAAGTTGGTGGCAGTGGCATTATATTCAACGCCTTTGCATGAGTTCATGTAGAAAATTAACAGAGGAAATGATTGTGGTCTTCCTTCTGATGTTTTGCTGCTACAGCTGTGAGATATGATCAAGTACTTGATGAAATAAACAGCAGTGTTGGAGTTGCAGTCAGTGGATTTTATGTTAGGACCACAGATAAGGAGTCATCACGAGGGTACTCTCAGCTGTGGGGTACCAGGGAGAGAAGGGGCTGAACTGCTCTTGGCAATTGCCAGAAGTGGGAACTGCAAACATGGAGCATAAAACCAGCTCCTTCCACAAAGGCGTATGATGTGCCCAGTTTGGTGAATCGGTGAATCCAGGATTCAGTTTCCTCGGCCTTCTGTCAGGCATGAACACTGTCCTGTTAGTGGTTAAATTAAGATACAGTGCTGTTATTTGCTCTTTCTGAAACTCTTTCATTTTTTAAAACTAAAACTCATTGAATACAGGTCGTTGCCTGCCCCCGTAAGCTCTACTGGTTTTAATTTCTTTTTAATGCCAAACTTTCAGTGAAATGCTTGCGGGGCACCAGGGCGAATGGTTTTCCAATGGGAAGATGTGTGATTTTGGTTTAGAATTCCATCCTCAACTAATAGATTGAAGAAAAAAATAGTACTTGCTCTTTTATTGTGTGTAGGTTTTTTTGAATTTCCATATTTTCCTATACCTCAAGCAATTGGTGTTACGGTTTGGAATAGAGCAGAGCAAAGAAGTTGTTTTTCAGTTGGTGGTTGCTACAAAAGTTGTATATCACCTTGAATATTTAATACTTTTTCAGAATTAAACATAGCCACATAGTTTAAAAAAAGATTCTGAAGGTGGAAAATCCAAATATTTTGAAAAAATATGAAATTAAAATATTTAGTATAGATACTTTTTTTTTCCGCAGTAGATCCCTTTTTCTGTTGAATGAGTTGAAGTATGAAGGTGGCAGTGAGAGTTAAAAGTTTTGCTTCTCTTCCTAATTTTGTGGTGTGCCTTCAGAGGATGGAATGAGGCGAGTTCCCTGGGAGGGATGGGGGGCAGCACTTTCCCTTGTGAGCTACAGGGGCTGCTCAAGGAGTAGGAGATACCAAAGTTCGCAGAAGATGTCAGCAAAGTTGACCATTGTAGAACTGGAAGCCTGCAGCTCGCACAGAGGCTGTAAAGTGACAGAGAGGAGCACACAGCACTCAGCAACGCCTTCAGGGTGACAGAAAGAAGAATTTCCTGTAGGCTGGGCCAAGTTTTACTTGTAAATCAAAGTCCCCGAGTCTGCTAGAACTGGTCATGGAGGGAAAGACCTGCCTGTAAAGATACAGAGGACAAGGTTAGAGCTGTATGTGAGTCCTCTTTATTTCAGTTCTGTCCAGCATTACTGATAGTAAAAGAAAAATAATAAGGAGGAAAAAAACCCCACTGATACCAGTTGAGAATTGCCCAGGTAAATCTGCAGTAATAAAAAGACATAGTTTTGTATCAGTGGAAAGTGGTGCTAAGTTTTTATATGTGAAGTGTGAATTTCCACACTTCATATATTTCATTTTCTTTAACCTTATCACTGAACGTCTCCAGAAAAACTATTAAATAATAATGATATTATCTCTAATACCTATCTTCAGTTGCCTGATGCATATTTTAATCTGGAATAGAAATAAAGTTCTCGTATCTAAACTTCGCAGCAAGTTTCTCAACCTTTTCCTGTCTCAGTACCTGGGAGTTCACATGTGAATCGTGGGACAGGTCATGTCTGGGTGTTTGACTATCTGACAAAGGTATCACCTATCAGGTAATGGACGTGCACAGTGCCACGTGCTGGGTTGGCTGGGGCTCCTTGCCATGCACAGCTGTGGTGTATAGGTACATCCAGGAAGCCATGCTCTCAGGTGGCTTCTGGGAGAGAAGGTCTCCACTGGGAAGCTGATAGCCCTCTGCTGCTGCGCAGCACCAGAGCTTTTCGCCTGCTCAGGCCTCCCATATACCAGGCTGATGGCTAGTAGGATCAACTCTAGCACCTGGGATGCTGAAACAGGACAGGGGCCTTAACTCACTTCATCGCAAAATGTGGACCCTTGTCTGTAATACGGAGTGGGAGTGTTAAGTAGGGAAAAACCTATGAGTTCGGAGTCCATGAGACGTAGCAGGTGGGATAGGGTTTCTGTTGAAAGGGTATGTTCTTTGCCGTTCCTTGTCAGATTAATGTGAAATATGAAAAAATGTTGAGACATGAGGTCACTGGGTGAAGGAGATGTTTTTCAGTTCTAGTTGGAAAAAAAAATTGTTTTATCATAAAAAACAAAAAAATCATTATTCATAAAACTTTAAGCTCTTTGTCCCGAAGCAAAGTAATTGTGTCCTCTTCAGCCTTATTTCTTGTCTTGCTGTAGAAAAAAAGTGGATCTTGGTTAGCTGAGTTGTATATCTGATTCCTGTTAATCGTGAATGATCGTGACCTGTGAGATAGTGACTGTCCTTCAATGTACCAAGTATAACATTACAGAAATCATATTTTTGCAAGAGATGAATGAGTCAAGCATCTTTAGGTGTTTTTTTTACAAGGAGTTTTTATTGATACTTTGTTTATAAGGCTGCAGTTCTGGATACTTCATGCTTCTGGGCAGCTAGAACCGAGGCAGACTCTCTTTTGATATGGAAAGATTGGGGTTTTTCCTTCCGCTCTCAGTGGAGGGGTAGTACTTATTTTCCTGGTACTTCCTGGGGTGAGGGGAAGACAAATTTTGGTCATCAGGAAGGTTCAGAATTAAACAGTTTCTAGTACTACCCATGCAGACAAGGTGCTCGGACGTTGTAGCAATTGCATCTGACATCAAATTTGAAGGTCTGCACATATTCCTTATTGCTAAAACCAAACAGTTAGCAGGACTGCTCTATCTTTAGATCTAGACTTTAGATCTAGGGATAATCTCAGAATTAAATTATAATTAGAGTTGCAAATTAAATAAGTTGGATAAAACACACTAGGTTGAATTCAGGTCCTTTGGGTAGCACAGGTCGAACTAGGTCTTCTTTTGTGGATCCTGGGGGAAAAAAAATAAGATTAATTCCTTAATTCCAAATCAAGATGTACACAACTGTCCTTCCTTTTCACAGCCTCTTGTGATTCTACTTTATACACTCTTCTTTTCATGAATCCTGCAGCTTTCTTCTGTCTCATATTCTGGATACTGGGTATTCGCTCCCCAGTAGTAAGGGAATACTTACCTTGTTTCTGACTTTCTGGTGAACTTTCAAGTTCTTATTATCTAAGATATTCATGCTCAAAGTGGTCATAAAATATTCTGTCTTTGATTTAGAATTACCTCATCTATTTAAAGGATAAAGATTGAAACACAAGCAAGGCATGTAAAGTTGACATATTCATATGCAGTTATGACATCTCAAATATCAAGCCTACAATCATTACAAAAAAGTACGATGTAATTCTAATTGGCCTTAAGCCATTACACCCCAAATCACATGTGATATTAGAATTACACTACTATCTAGGGATGCTTAGATGTCCACTTTAGATCATGCTTCCAAACCCTGGTTTTGTTAATAATAAAGGAAGCTTTTTTCTTTTCTTTTGTAGGTACGAGGTAGAGTTAAGATAGACTTAACAATGTATCTGGCATTGAATCTAACTGGTAATATGATTCAAGAGAAAACAGTCTCCTTTTAAATTTTTCAAACTTTTGTAGATCTTTCAATGCAAAGTTCCAGTTATCTTCATTTTAATACATTCCTTTTGAAACCTTGAAGATCCTAATATTTGGCCTGAAAATAATTTGGTTTCATGTTATTGTGAGTGCATTTAAAATAGTGGTGTTCAACAAAGAGAGGGCAGGCCATGTTTTGTGTCGCCCTTGCCCTTGGTTAGAGGCTGCAGAGGAGCTGCAGCCAGGAGGGGGCACAACGACCAGCTTTTCTCATTAACACTTCGAAAAGTTGGTGGCATAATCAGAGAAAATTTATGCGGGGTTTCATACAGCACCTTTCTATTGCACTTCTAACATGTGAGTGAAATAGTGGCAAGGAGAAAAAGGTACAGTGTTACATAATAGAAGAAATACATTTTAATTTTCTTTTCCCTCACATCTTTTTGCCTTTTGTGCATCTTAAGTCTTCAAATGGTACTTAAGACATAAAACGTCAGAATAGTTTTCCTTTGATTATAATAAAAATCAGTTTTGCTAGGTTTGTTTCTTCGGTATTGTGTATCTGGAATAATGTAAAAGTTAGGTTGTCAAGAATATGGCTTAGAGGCGTGTCATTCACTTGAGAGGTGTAATCGGATCCATAGGTCCTGACCTCAAAGAAACTGTTGCTGATGATGCTTTTTACTTTGCATAAGACTTTTAGCACATTGGGCAATTAAGTATTTTTGTGCATCAAGTATGCGCTCAGCTGCTTGTATAATTTGCATGAATAGATTGTTGCACATATAAGTACATAATTAATTAGCTGCCTGTGCTATTAACTGCTGTGGACATACAGCTATGTTGGTTTTCTGTTTTAGGAGTGCTTGTGAGAAATTTTTAGTGCTTGTCGGATACACGAGTAGAGAAAGAATAAATATGAAGCTTTGTGTGTATAAATGTGATCCATACAAAGCTGTTGTCTTCATAAACCAGTAGCTGCTATTTTTAAAATAATACTAAAATGTCTAAGACTTGTTTATAATCGGCGTATCTTCATGCTGACCTGTAAATCCATCTTCATGCTGACCTGTAAATCCAGACAGTGCTCTCATATGCAAATTTAGCTCGGGTGTTTAAACCTCGGTAGCAGTTTTTACATACAACCCTACCTCATGCGTTCCAACTTGGTCACAAGGTTCTTAGTTGTTTAAATGTGATGCATTTGGGAAGGAGACTGGAGCCCAAGAGCTGAAGTCAATGCAAGTTCCTTCCTTGCCCTCGCCAGGCTTTGGATCAGGCTCAAACCCAGCAAGGGGCAGGTCGCTTGCACAACAGTTATAGAGGCTCTTCCCTATGAATGAATAAACCATTTATAATTGTATTTTGTAAAGTGCACAGTCGCCATAACTGGTATGAGATTTTTTTTTTCTCTGAATTGGGTTCTTTCTACTGAAATGTGTAGTTAGCACAAATATTCATCCTGCTCTGTTGTATAAGCTGAAAGGGCCCAGAGGAAGCTATGAATGTGCAAGTCACACTGACATTTCACTCTTCGGTCCTTTGCCCTGATATCGTAACTTTTCTAGTTCTTGGCAAAGGCAGAATTGGGGAACATATTCAGTTAATACAAGAAAACTTTAACTCTTCATGAGGGATAAAATTCAGGGCTGAAAATAGTGATGTTTCATTAATTGAATTCCCCGCTCCATCTTTATATTTGTTAGTTCTAGGAGCAGGAGCCTCACACAGTTATGAAGCAAGAACGATGTGTGTAGACTGCTTATTTGTTGAAACCCAACAGTGAGTGCTACAGTACTTAGAAGGGAACTATAATTGCTCAAAGCTTTTCCTCTTCTGGGTTGTATAGTACTCTGATCTTCATAATCCTGGGTATTGAGAAACTGAATAACAGTCGTCTTTTTTAAAGTAAAGTGAAAAACATCAATGGCATCTCTCCTCCCTGACTCGTACCCTGGCAGCATTGCCTTGAAAAGCAATTTTCCTCCAGAACCACTGACATATTAGTGTCCTTAAACATTAAGGTAGTTTCATTAGTACTTCAAGTTCTAAATGCAAAGCACCATCAATTCTCTTTATTTGAATGCCTTATATGAACATAAAAAATAAAAGGATGTGCCAGCAGTGAGCTTTGTATATTTTAAATAAAAAGATGTCCTGTTCATATGTGACGCTTGTGGTGGAATGCTGCTTTGATCAGAATTAAGCTTCAGAATTAAGGTAGCTGTAATAATCAACATCCTCATGAAAAAGTGCATGCTCCTCATACATAATACTTCTATTTTTCTAGCCAGGATCTCCCTACATATTTTATTGCAATGTCTTTCTATTGACATTTTCCTTCAAAGTCACATTAGAAATAACTAATAGACAAAATACTTGTACACATGCTTTAGAGTAACAGAAACAAAAAACAACCCCCCCAAGTAATTGTCAGCCCATGTTAGCAATTCAGTTATTAGGATCACATAAACCCATGTCTTATATATTCCACCCAGAATTGTTTTAAGGTCCTTGTATGCATAGAATTTTGAAATATATTATTTAAATATAAAAGTAGATTATGTATTTCCCCTGTGGCTGGCCAAATGTCTTTCCAACAAAGGGTAAAATAAGAAGGCTATTTTTTTGTGTAAAAGAGTGATCTTTTTAGTCATGCTTGATTGCTTTTTCAGGACCGTCTCCATTTATAATGAGATATTCTTGGACTCATTTGAACCAGAAAGTTTAGTAAAATTGTTACATTTTTACATAAAATACCTTGAATTATTTAAGCTGTCTCAAACTCAATATTTTTTAAAGATGTGTAATATATATTGGGTATCTTGCCTTACAGGCTGAACATGGCATAAAATGGAAATTTATTTAGCATATTTACGAGAAATATTTGTTTTAATCTTTCATACTTGTCAGCACTTCACATTAATTTAGTCTTATCTGCTGCTAAGGAGTTACACAGTAAAGGATGCACTTGTTATTCAAATCCCTGTTACTATTCCATATCATAGTTTGGCAAGAAAGCTGTTACTGTATTGGACTGTGATACAGGAAATTTTAATTATCTGTATTTTTCAGAGAACTTGGCCTAGGACGTCCGTGCTAGAGTGCTGAGAACAATAATGTGAATTTACTTTTATCAGCAGTTTAAAATGGCGTTATAAAATGTGTTGAGTTGATACTATTTTTAAAAGATCTGATGTGCAATGAAATGTATACAGTTTGAAGAAAAAAATGTATCTTTTATTGTAATCACAGTGCCCAGATAAAATGGCAAGTATGCAATGCTTTAGAAAAGCATTATTGTAGTTAAAGATATATTTGATGTTACCAAAGCGTGTGTGTTACAGTTGGAAAATACACAATCATACTTCCGTGCTTAGTTTGAGTCTAGTTCTCGCGTTACTCTGTATTTAATGTTTTCAATGTATTTTGTAAAATATTTCATTGTAATTTTAATAGAGCTTTCTTAAGCGTGTATGTACTTTATAGGCAAAAAACCTCACTGTCAGCTGTAGATCAAGTATCAAAACCCTACAGCAATTCTTTTTCAAAGGAACAAATAGTTTAATATTCAAAATTTTATTTTACGGTATATTCTTCAGGCAGTATAAGAAGCAGCACTTTTACTTCTGAATCCACAGCAAAACCCTGTGTCTCATCTCTCCTGTAATTGTCCATTCTTTTTATAAGATTTATTTTTGCCTGTGGTGCTGAACTGAAAAAGTCACCCAGCTAAAATGTGGTTACTTCATTTCCAAGTAAAAACAATAGTGTTTTCATGTCCATACTTATTATTATTCTGAGAATGTACTAATTTGTTACATCCAAGATGACGGTTAGTTTGGTCCATGAAAGGGGCACTGTGCCAACTACTGCAGTTAAGTAAAAGGACTTCTTTCATGGAAAGTAGTGGGACAGAAAGTAGCCTGCAGTGCATGTGGGTACGGGGAGGCAGTTTGCCAACAGAGTCATCCTGGTATCAGGCTTTACTGTGTTGGGTTCTGAATGAAGCTAAAACTATGATTTCACTAAATGTCGGCATGGGCAGCCAAATTTTCAAACCACTAGTGCTCTAAGGAGCAACTGATAAATGTTTTATCCCTGCGGGCTGTAGTTGATGTTGCACAAGGATTTTGCATGTGCTCAATGCATTATCGTTCTTGGCATTAAGCTTAGATAATTGTCTACTTATATTGAGCCTGTAATAGCAAAATACAAGTGAAGAGGCATGTTTTACAAAGTAAAACTATGAAATAGGTTTAGCTATATTACTATGGATTTTTTTTTTTGTTCTATCCTACTAAATTTGAATGAGAATGAAGTAATATTCTATACCTTAATTCTGCTCAAACCAGGGTGGTCTCATAATTTTGTTTTACATGCATGACATTGCTTAAGGTCATTAGTTGTAAATCTTAGTATAAAAAGACTGAAAATATATTCAGTACTTTGTAGTTACCGAATACATATTTAAAAGCCTCTATGAAAAGTCGGGACCTACATGGCAGATTTTCAGTTATTGAATGGTCAATTTAGTGATGTAGATTAGCTGTATCTAAACAGTAAATGGAGATAGGCTGTTGCAAGGCTTTGATGAATCTCTCTGATGCATATCCCAGTTGATCAATTTTCTCATTTTAGAGATTAGTATTCTGCTTTTTAATCCTAATATACTCTCTGGTTACATTCTATCTGAAACTTAACTTAGATCAGGTATAACTTTATTTACATTTTTTGTTGTTGTTTTGCTGTGGCTGATCTAACAAAAATAAAATTTGAATTTGGCCTTTCTCTTTTCAATGACTAATGTATTTTTTCACTCATTTTTTCTTAGTGTTGCTTGACTTCTAATTAATTCTTTAGATCACTGTTGTATGTTGAAGAAGAGCCTTCCATATTGCTTTAAATGTTTTAAAGTGGAATACTTTGACAGATTTTGCTCAGCAGAATTAAATTCAACCATTAAGAGTTTAACAACTAAAACTTTAATAGAGATAAATTACTTCTTTATCACACAGATAATTACTGCAATAGTTGTGCATAGTATGACCAACTTTATTATGTGTATAAATTCTGTTTATGCAGTATCTATTGAGAATATGTAGGGAGCTTTGTGTCTAAACACTAAGGAATATTTAAATAATTTATTTAGGAAAAATCCTGTTTTGTTTCTGTTGTTGATGTTCCTGGAGCTGAAGTAGTTTCTGCAAATGTGTGATTTAGATTTTTTTTTTTTTTTTTTAACATTTTCAACATGAAGGCTACTAGTGTCAATCCATTTGATAAAACACTCTCTTAGACACATGCAAATCCAAATAGGTTTATTGAGTATACTATTAATTTCATCTTTACAAATGCAGGATCTTTAACATATAGAATAATTAATTATTTGTAATAAAGCAGTTAACTCGAGCAGTTTATTGCTGTGATTTGCAAAACTGCATTGAGCCGCTTTCATTTCATTGATGGTGGAACAAACATTTCTTTAATAAGGATACAGCACGTTCTAATTTTGTTGCAAAAGCTTAGATAAGGATCAGGCCCCTTCTGAATCACTGCTTTGACCTATGACATTGAAAGTGCTGAAGCGCTTTGGCAAAAGAAGAGTTAGTTATTCATTATTATGCACAAGACTTTCCAGTTCTAAAGGGGCTCTGTGCTTTCCCTCTGACAGACTTTGTTTGTTGGAAATGAGAACTGTATTTTGTCAGTAAAGGACAAGAACTGAAGCAACTCTGCAGGCAGACTCATTATGACATAATCCTTCATTAATCCTTATTCTCTATTAATAGATCATGACAGAAGTTTTGCTTTGGTTGACCATCTTCACCAGTAAGCTATGAGAAAGCATTAATAGACAAAGGTCCAAACTCAGCTTTTAGGACTATCATTTTATTTACAGTTTTAAGAAAGTATGTATTATTACCATGGAGAAGTTAGCATACCAAGTGATCTGTTTTCTTCAAGTGCAGCCTAGCTATGTATCTTAGAAATGTGTTTTATCTACTGGAAAATGGATTACATGTATCACTCACCTGGCAGATAAATATAATGTAAAAATTAGGTGTTGAATGCAGACGCTGCAGGAAACCTATAGGGATGCACGACTCCATCAGTAGTGGGGGTGGCAGTGAAAAAGCAAAAGGACTGATGGAAAAGAGCATAAGTGGCATGTGAAACAAATGTGGAAAAATATGACCAAAAGAAGGAAAATCTGACAGCTTTTTGTTTCAGAGAAAGATCGGGGAAAAAAAACATGGAACATAACTGTGGAGTGTTTTGGAATGTGTTTTTGTAACAGTTACAAAAAATATTGATGTATTATGTATTACAAGAAAAAAAAATAAAGTCAATAATAATGAGGTTCTTATTTGCCTGATGTAGCGATGTATGGTCCTTGGCCATTCTCAGCCTGTCATAGGCAGGCAGTGGTGAGGACCAGTAAGCGGTGAGGAAAAATAAGTAAATTAAATACTTCTGATGTATTGTTGACCATCAGCTAAGTTGTGCCTGGTTCTTGTTGGAGCTGTATTTACTTGCATTAGATCTTGACTGTGCCACAGTGTGTGTAGAACTTCAAGATCAGTTTGCTTATCTTCTGAGATACTCCTGTAAGACTGCTGATGACAGAGTAGGCTAGTGGGTTTTGTTATACAAATTAGGCTTTGTAATGTGTATTAGTATTTTCAAATATAACTTGAATATAAGCCAAAACACATTTTCTGAAACAACTAACTGTATTCTATAAAAGCTGTACTGCAGCATTTGTTCATTTAATCTGTGGTCTGTCTAAACTGCGATGATCTTTGAGATTTTAGTCGCTGAAGGGGGTAAACCAACCTCCATTGCTTTCTGTGAAATTATGCTGTCTTACATCCATTGTGAATTAGATCACTAATTTTATTACATCTTGTTATAGTTTTGTATGTCTTTATGATGATATATTCTCTGTAATATCAGTTTGACTGGGGAAAATGGTGTAGAAAATCCCAGTGTTTTAGAAGCTGAGTGGAGAAGATTTGTTTTGTTGACATAAAAACTATATTGGATCTTTAAGGCACTTCCAGGATCCAATGCCTAGAGAGACAGGTCAGAAAAACAAGTACATCTGAAAATATAGTAATTATTAAGACAAAATTCTATTTGCTCTTAGCAGGACAATATTTTCTGTCTGAAATTCTCCATGTATTATTCTTTTGTGTAGTTTCTTAGCATCCTGACCTTTCTGTTCCGAAAGGTATGAAATATGAATAGATTGTTGAAGTTTTGCATAGGGAAGCTTCACAATTCTGATAGAGTAGGTAATGCAATGTGTTTTACAATTTATAATTTTTATTGCCATTTAATGTAATACTTTACACAAACAAAAGCTCCACACTTGCTACATGCTGTGAGAAACTGTTGTCAGGTTTTTTTTTCCGCTCTGCAAGTGACGTTTATTAATTCAATTTTTCTGCTGAGAATTAATTTTGAATTTGATTTAGCCATAACATAACCTTTCAGATATGGGGGTAGGGAAGAAATGGGAAAACAATTCAGAACTTCTGAACTATTTATGTTGTACTCATTTTACGTTTCTTTGGGAGAATGCACAGTAAAACTGACTTCTGATTATAATTTTACTACTCTTGCTACTCTACACATACGCACATATAAAATGTTCATAGATTTGGCACTAGCTGTGGTTACATAAAGGCCTTTGAATGTTCAGGTACTGACTAAAGCTCACTACTTCAGCAGTATTTAATAGTTGCTTTCTGAAGATGAGATTTCTCATAGTAGGCAGCCCTTTTAATCCAGCAGACAAAAGGCATAACAGGATGCAATGGATCGATGCTAACACTGGCCAAATTCAGTGTGGAAATGAGATACCAATTTTTAACATTATGAGTAATTAGCTATCAGAGCAATTTGCCTTGCAACAGGCTGGAATGTCTATCATACTAAACTTTAGAATTGAAACATCAAGTATTCACATAGGTGCTACGCCTTGAATGCAAGTAGCAGGTTTGAAGAAATACGAGGTGAACTTCCCTGTTAGTCTGTTATATGTGGCTTTAAAATCAAGTATTTTCTGAAGTTCAATCATCATTCTTAATTTACTGTTATACTACTGTATATGATTCAGATTAAATTATCTCTGATTACTAAAGATTCTGTGGTAAGCCAAGAGAAAAAGAATGCTTCATCATGTTTTCAAGTATTCAAAACTGGTGGCACCATGCTGGCTTGTGGACTAGCATACTTATCCTGCAAGCACATGAATTGCTGCTAGCATCTATAAATAGTAACACTATATTGTCTTTTGCATTTTATGTCCTTCTTTTGGCACTAAAATAATGTCTTTGGAAAAAACTCTCCTCGTTTGTCCCAGTCCCTTAGTAATCTCAGAAAATAAGCGGGGTTCAGCACACCAAATCAGCCATTTTCCTAAGATGTCATATCTTAGTATTCAGCTTTTCATTGGACACCATGGCAGGCTCTAGGATGTTCGATATGCATCTGTGTATCATGGATTTAAATTTTTTTTAAGGTTAGGCAGAAGTTTTTCAGAAAATGAGATGGTGCGTATGATGGATTGCAAACTGAATGACATCGTGCCATTGTGAGAAAAACAATATTCTAGATTATGTTCAGGGAGTTGTGAAACAGTTGTTCTGTGCTGCTTGTCACTGACAAGACCAAGGATAAGACATAGTATACTTAAATTACAGCAAGAAAGGTTCTTGGTTAGAAAGAAAGACGATCTTTCTAGCAGTTAGGATGACAAGTCACTAGAATAGTTTATCTGTGAAATTTATGAAGCCACCATCATTACATGTCTTTTAACAAGTTAGGCAAACATCTGTCAGGAGTGGCATAGTCATAGATGATACGTTTTGTCAGGGGAGTTGAGGTTGGACACCAGGAGGGTGAAGAAAGTGCAAAGGCCAGACTAGTACTAAAGGTTTCTACCAGCCATCCTCTCCTTAAATAAAACCATGGTTTCTTCAGGCAGTCCATAATATCCAGAGGATTCCAGGATCTTCTGTGGGCTGTCTCTCTGTATAAGAAGTCGAAGAAGCAGTATAAACCATAGAGGACCTTCTCTATTCTATTTCTAGGAGAAAGAGACTTTGACAATAAAGGCAGTAGTTATGGACAGTTATAGGACTGGCAGTTGGCCAGAAAATGTTGGCCACCACCTCAAATGAGATGACAATGTGTACCAAAAGCATGGACATCTGCCTGATCCTGTTCTTTCTAGTAGTAACTATAAAAAATACGCAAGTCTGGCAGAGTAAAAGAGAAGGGATCAGAAAAACCTGTGTAGCACATATTCTCCAGAAAGCTTGCAGTTGGGGTGACCAGTTATCAGGACTATGAGAAGGTCATCACCTTCACAGACAAGCTATCATCTAAAGTCATAGCAGACTTCACTTGCAAAGTCTCAGATAGTAGCCAAGATCAGTTTGCATGGCACTTCCAGAAGCAACTGATGTGGCTTCCCCTTACACATTAGTAGCAGTGGTCATGCAGTTCTCATTTCACCTGCAACCATTCACATTTTCCCAGGGAATGGAAAAATCAACCTCTGGAGTACCTCCCATTTAAAATAGTGGAGTTGCTTGACTTCAAAAAGAATGATGCACTTCATACAATGAAGAGAATATGAGACAACCTATCTATTCCTTAGGGGCTTATATTGCAGCATATTAACCAAAATTCCAAAGAATCCCCCACAACCATCAAGAATTTTTCAAGTTATCTCAGAAAAGCTAGCAGGTCTATAGCTGAAGACAAATCATGCTGAACTCACAATTTTGGTAGAAATACTGGGAGGGAGGGGGAAGGGGGGAGATGAGGGCGTGGAATTATTGGTGTCACAGGACTATAGGATTCATTAAATCTCTCTTCAGAAACCTTCTGGTCTACCACAACCAGGTATGGCTATGAGTGAAGTTGTGGGTCATAAACAACTTATCAGCTTTTTACAGTATTGTCTTATCAATCCTCAATTGCAAACCACATTACTACTTCACTCTTCACAGAGCTGTTCTGTGTGTTCTGTTATGGTAAAAAGTCCTCTCACTTGCTAGTATTGGAGCGAGAGGAGGTTCCTCATCCGAATCAGGAAAGAGGGTCTTTTTCAAAATTATGGACAGAAAGGAGTATGACAATGGAGCTAGGATTTAATAAAATACAACTCGTTCATCTAGAAGCTCTTCAAGATGGCAATGCTGGTCACCAAAAACATCGCTTGGACTTCAAAGTATCTTTTTCTGCCTCTTAGATGTACTACCTGGTGTTGTAGTAGTTTAGAATTCCTACCAGTTCAGAGTCCCGTAGATATTCAGAGCAGAACAGTGTACTTTGGGGAAAAGAGTGTATAAATGTGTCTATAAATGGAATAGAGTAGCTGCTTTTTGCAGATGTCTGAAGCTACTTGGTCTCATCTCTGCTTGGTTTTGGACTGAATTTGGAAGTAAATATTTAGAAACTAAATCCAATAACCCCACCTAAGAGCCTTGAATTTTGCATTACTTCCCTCAGGACAAATTTAGGGCCTTGTCAGTCTGATTTTGCTGATTTTTGATGCCTAATTCAGCTGTGATGATTACAACTCACAGCTCACGTACTGTAGTGATCCAACATGAAGGTAGAATACCATATTGCAACAATTCTCCATATCGTGCAGGTTAAGATTAATATGTGCTCTTGAATGTGCTGGTCTTTATCTGGAGATGTCCCATGAGGATGCCTACTTTTATTTTCTTTCTATACCTACAACTGTCATGATGGATGCCTCATTGCTGGACGGGGAAGTGAATATAGACGACGTGGAGGCTCAATGCTTGTGTGTTCAGAAAAAGAAATGTAAACGCATGATAACATTTTAGAGCCAAGGGTGATTTGCAAGGCTTGTAAACTTTTGATGCGGCAGATCTTAGGAGAGCTGATACATAGCAAGGCTAATGCTGCTGTAGTCATGTTTGTATAGGCAACGCAGTAGAAAGTCTCCCCCCTTGAGCAGCAATGAACTCTGGAAACAATATCGGATACCATTTTTCTGTGCTAGAGTACCTGTCCACTCATCCTTTAGAACACCTAGACAGAAAGATTTAGGGACACTGACCTTACGTGAGTCTGTGTGAGAAACCATCACAAAACAGCATTTCAGATTACAATGGCTGCAAAACAGCTACTTACTGCTGCAACTCAGAAGACCAAGGTAGGGCTTGGGGCGGTTTCTTTTCTTTTTTGTTTTTTCTTCGTGATCTGTCTGTACTCTTTGATTCTTGGAAAAGCCAGATAATACTTGGCATATCTTATTTTGGATTCTTCATGCCTAAGGTAGCTTGGTTCCCAGTGGCGCCTTATATTTCAGGCAGTCACTCTGAAATGCTGTGTTTTATTCCGAGCTGTTAGATGTTGTCTGTAAGCTTTGGTTTGAATATTATGTTCAATAAAAAAGTGATGAAGTAGATTAGCTATTGCTTTGAGATCCTCACACATAATATGTGCCTTCAGTAGATCATTGAACTGTGCAAAAGAAGTTTAGTATTCTGCAGTAGCTGAAGTGTTTCAAGGTGCAATGCACACAAAATTCTGTAGCCTGCTCTCTCGGTGTTGGTTTTATTTGGGTTTGGGGGGTTTTGTTTGGCTTGGTTTTTTTTTTTAATTTGGCATATGTGTAGCTTCATGACTGAAGGAAAGCTCAGGCATGATAGATGTATTCTGGCCTTTTTATGCTTTAGGAGAAAGTATGAGTACTGACAGAGCGTTTGGTCTATTAGTATTGCCAGGCACAGTGACCTCTGCTTGGAGCTCAAGAAACAAGATAGGATATTGTATATGAACTACGAAGCTCAAACTAGTTACTGTAAATAGGTTCTTTCTAACTTCACAGGACACAGGATTTCTAAGCTAGCTCTGATTGTGTTTCTAAGCATTCCTCTTTTGTCAGCTGTAGATGGCAGATCCCTCTTGTATGCAGCAAAGCATTTTTCTATATAGTGCAATTCAGGACTCAGCTCCCTTGTGTACCAGGCTCCTTGAAAAACGCATTGGTAGATGTAACAGTGCTGTTAATTGCCATAAAAAGCATAATTTTTTAAGTGTCACTCTTCTATAATGTCTCTGCACAGTTACTTTTTGGCTTGGCTCTTCTGCTTGTGGCAGAATAGAATTGTAGCCATATAAATACAATAGAGAACAAAGTATACATATAATTTCTAAGCTAACCACCTATATATGCGTGACTGGGCAGCTGATCAGCGAGCTAGTAGTTAATAGTTTGACAGCAGAAAGGACAGGGTTTTGTATGTAGGAAGGGGTCTTTTTTTGGCACTAGAATGAGTGGTTCTGAACCATTTTAGGCTCTGGGGTTGTGTGAGTGATCCAACATAAGGAATATGGTGAATCTAGGTATTAAAAGGAAAGTGAATGGAAATTGCCATTTTTTCATGATCGGAGAATGAGTTTGTTATGGTGCCAAGTAAAAAACAAGTATGTCCAGATTTGTTCTAAAGTTCTGCCAATAGCACTGAAACTTCTGGTGTCCCTGGGATGGATTTCAGATTCTGAAAGGAAACAGCCAGAAAAACAGAACAAAAGTAATTGAAACGTGATCCCAGGTCTTGTGCACAGGTTTAATTAAGATCTCTACCTTTTAGTGCCTTCACCAAGGAGTTTTTCTAAACCTTAGGCAAAATAGGTTGGCTAGTCCACATTTGGAAGCACAATCGTTCATTTTCACGGTACAGAGGGAATCCTTTTGTTCAGGACTATGTCATTTCAAACGAGTGTTTCATTAGGGTGAATATTTATGTAAATTTTGGATATGCTCTGTGTACTGGAAAAACTCTTCCTCAAAATATGTAGTGCATCAGTAATGAGTTGTTGTTGGTTTTTTTCTCATTGCCTTGTACCATTCTTAGAGATGTAAAGCAACACATCTTACGTTTCCTCCCCTTTTTGTACACAGAATAGAAATTACAGCTAGAGCTTAGCTTGTTTTGCTTGTGGATCAATGCCAGAAAGCAGTTTTGAAGGTGTTTTAAAATGAAGACATCTGGCAGCTGGCGTGCTTACAATTCGTTTGCCAAAGACAAGTTGCATGCTGTTGGAATTTTCAATTGAAGGTCACACACCAGGTAGAAATCAGTCAGGTGGAGCTCGTGTGTGGTGAACCCACACACTTGAAGAATTGTTGGCTCGGAGATGTGTGGGTGGGCTAAACTGTGAAGTATGTTTGTCTTATTTTTCGTCTTTAAAACGTGAAACTCAAAGCTGAAAAGAGGTCAGTAAAGCTGACAAGAAATCACAAGGCTATGATATTTCAGTGGAACCACCATCAATTAGTTTGAGCAGCGAGTGCTAAAAAAAAAAGTAAAGATGAATAATAGAATCTGACATAATGTTGGACAAACACTCTGCTGTCAACTGAGTGGTCACACAGTTTTTACTCTTATTTTTTCCATAAGAAATAGCCTAGAGGATTATTTGTACACAGCTTTCTACGGACAGTGAATTAGTAACAGTGTGTCGTCATGTATTCAGTTGTTTAGTGACAGCTCTGAGACTAAGCTGTTTACATTAATTGATGTTTAATGGTATTAATGCAGTATATTTTACCATTATAAACTTTCTCTCCATCAGCATGGTTGCTTACTAAGATACTAATATTTCTAAATCAAGGGATATGCACCCAGAATGGCTTTACAAATGTTTACATGGAAAATGCACGTCCCCTCTGTGTGACGTGGGGAAATGTTCACTTTTATTGCTGTGAAAACAAAAGCATAAAGCCTGAATTCTTCTCTCACTTAAGCATGTTTTACATAAAAGAAGTTCCTTTTGCTTTAATCAGTATACTTATGACTTCAATTCACGTAAAAAAGAGGAAAATCGGGCCTAGGATACATGTATGCTGCAACCTTTAAAAGTACAATCCTAGCAGATTTTTCTGTATTTTGCTAGATGAAAGTTTTCATGTGACATTTTAGAATGTTTTGCATTCAGAACTTTGTTAGATATACGTAAGCCTATAAATGAGCTAATTCCTTATGAAAATAGTTTGGACAATAATGGGTTTGTTTAAGTATGAGAATAAGAAAAACTATCTTCTGTTTCTGAGAAGGGAAGTTCAGAGATTGACTGAGCAGCATTATTGACTTGGTAAGGTCAATACTACTCGTCAAGCAGTGGACAGTATTGGTGGTTTCTTCTGCTTTGTAAGTACATAAAAACTCAGGTTTTGTCACATTTTACCAAAAGCTCTTTGGCAGAGGGACTAGAGATCACAACTGCTTTCTACAGGTCTGTCTTCTGAAGCCTAGCCCCTAAACTCTTAGGCTGACTGGAAAGATAAATTTATTGTTCAGATTATGACCCTTCTGCACGTCTCAAACAATGAGTAGGAGAAATAAGGGATGCCTGATTATGGTATGCAATGCAAGAACATGGACTTTTCTGCTTTTAAGGGAGTTATTTGCAACAGTGTGATTGCACTGCAGTATGGACTCATGGCTAAAACACAAGCAATCTGTTGTCAATGGAGAGTAAAATTATATGAAAAAAAGCACCAACAAATATTTGTTTTAAAGACCTTTAAATGAGGTTTCTTACTAGGTAAAACTCAAGCTGTACCCCTTCTCTTTCTTCCATTCAATTGTAAGCTGCCCCTCTGGTGCTCAGATTTTGGACAGCTGGACTTTACAACAGTCTGTACAAGTTCTCCTGTTATGTCCTTGTGTAGCTTGCAGGTCAACAGTAGCATAAAGTGGCTGAAGCCTTAAGCATTACTGTAGAAGAAATCATTGATAATTGCTGAAGAATTACTTTGAATCAAACACTTTGGTGTCAGAATTAGGTGTACGTAAAAAGGTGAAACCGTTTCATTTCTTGAGAGGTGCTACGTAAATTGTGTAAATGTAACAGTGTGGAATACTGAAAAAAAATTTTGCTTCATGTAAGGGCATGCAGACTTTAAAGATGAAATATGAAACTGCTTTGAGAAGAGGATCTAGAGAAAATGCTGATGATTTGTCACAACTATTCATCATTGTGCTAAACCTGTTTTGTTTTCCTGCTTAAATTCCTGACAGATAATGGCAATCTGACATTCTTACTCTTTTCATTTTACTGCAAAAAAGATCTACAGATAAGGGGCTGAAACCAAGTAGTATTATTACATTGCAAGTCTCTTAGTCTCTGAAGATTGATTTCTTGAGTAACATAAGCTGTTTCTACTGTAGTCGTGAATATTTTGAAGTTACTCTTGCTTAATGTGAAATTCCATTACTGGTTGAAAGGAGCTTGTGGTTACCCTGCATCACTATCTCGAGGCATAGGAAACAGTGTGCTTTGCCTCTATAGGGCAGGAGGAATTATAAATATTGTGTGGGACATCTTCAAAGAAACGCACCTGAGGAAGTATCCTGATTTGATTCTCAATAAAAGATGTGGTTAATTCACCTTAGGCTGTCAGGTGGCTATGGGAAAGACAAATGTCTTTGTCTTAATTTTTAGGCACGGTATGATGCTTGCCGGCCTTGTGCTTGAATGTGGCAAGATATGCATGCCCTTTTGACTCAGATTCACTACTACGCTGCTTTGTATTTTATCTTGGAACCCTGAGCCTATTGCAATAGGATACAACTGAGGTTTCAGAGAATTTTCAGTTGTACAATGGTGCTCCACAGGGCTTCAGCTGCAGCTGCTTGAGCCTAGCATTTGCTTTTGGTTAACAAAAGACTTGGTGCTCTACATGATCATGTCCCAAGTCTGCTATAGTAGTGTCTTTCCCCATTGTTTCTCATGGGATCCAAGATTCCCTAAGCCTCTCTGCTACTAGATCTTGGTTTTGCTGACAAATTTTTAGCATGAAAACTCTTGATTCTGAGGATCACTTCACCTTGGGTGCAAGTAGATCCAAAGTTAAACCTTCCAGAGTATCCTTAAGAGGTCTGTGTAGTAGAGGTTCTACTTCAAGTGGTGTACCCACAAGGAGTGTTTTCATTAATGATTTTTGAAGCTTTAGGGATGAGGATACTGCCCTCATGTCTGTGTTCTGATTGTGCTGAAAGGTTGGCTGTAAATTCAGGGTTTTTACTGAAGCCTTTCCTTGGCATAATGATGTATTTGGTTTAGTTATTGTTTCTGTTAATTCTAATGTCCCCTGCTGCTAAGGAAATGGCATGTGCTTTATAAATTGAATTATAAATATGTTAAAGGATACAAATTCTAGTTTTTTAAGAACACAAGTGGATATTTGGGAAGTAAGCAATAATGTTATATTAGAATACAATAACATCTTCTGGACAAAATGGATCCAAACACATACTGAAAACATAATAATAAATAACTACAACCGCACAACTACTCTGGGAATACATGCATGTGCGTAAGTCTATACAAACCACTTTTTACACATCTCTGCTGATACAGAACAGAAGAGAAGGATTGGTGTAAATAAATTTTAGATAAAGGAAGACCACTGGAAAAGAGACTAAGGCTACAGCTGAAAACTGCAGAACCTTCAGAGACTTTTCCTATTTTTCTTTTTTAACTTGTTTTTTCTAAATGTCAGGGCTTTTTGCTGGTCATTTTTTTCCTTCTTTGAGACAAAGCCCGTTCAGCTTTAGTAAAGAGTATGCTGCTTTAATGGGAATGAAAAGTTGGAGTTACGGAAGTGATGAGTGACACAAGTTTTTATCCAGGGAACTTGTAGTCACAGAATTTATTCTTCCGAATTTAATAATCTAGACAATTTCATATGGATTGAAAATTGCTTGACAAACAGAAAGATTACTAGTAGGCATTATTCTAAGGAAACAGGAAGTTAGAGACTAAAGAGTGTTTGAACAAGAACTGAATTTTCTTAAAGACCCTGAAGAAGTACTTCAATGTTATTTGAAGATGAGGTAAAAATCAATAGTGTTGTGAAAGAAAATTAAGACTGCAGGTAGAATGAACCAGTAAGAATGCAGTATGTAGATATGCTGTAGATCTAAATAAAACTCCAGAATGAAATTTTCCTGAAAAAATCATAATTTAAATATAGTGAGAAAGATGATTCATTAATGTATATTCTTTGGGAGAACCTTGGAAATTAAACCAGGGAAAATTATGCATGGGTAGCAAAGAAACATAGTGGTCAGCAATAATTATTAGTTAGTGTAGTGCAGTAGTCATATACAGCAGTCGTCAGAAGAAAGCTCCTTGACATGGTGTATGTAAGGCCATACCATATAAAACTCTCAAAAAGATAAAGAAAGTAGTAACCCACCTATTTCTTTTAAATATTTTTAACCCACCTATATAATTAATCTATCTTAACACAAACCCCTTTATTCATATATCTTATCTGTATTTCTCTGTGAACTGCATTGCTTGAAGTGAACTTGTCTTACTCTAGTCTTCATCATAGCTATCTGATTGCATTAGCTTCTCTTCTTCTTGTGAGTTGTAGAGACATAAGGTACTGACATAAGGGCTCTAGTAGGGCCAGCCCTACTTCCATCATTCTTATATGTATAAAAAAAGCTAACTTTGTAACTCTCTGTCATTTAGTACATGAATTCAAACACTCAATTTCTTCCTGTTTAAATTCCTCATATTTAGAGTCTTTCTCGCAGTCCTATTCAAAAAAGAAACTAGTATGTCTATTATATGCAGAAGGGATGGCTTAAAACAGAATTCACGTTCACTAGCAGTAGGGATCAAGTAAAGGTACTTATTTTTTTAAATTATACATTATTTTACATTGGCAACATGCTAATTGCAAGCTGGGAAATGAAATAGGTGGCACTGAAGTCTGGGCTTGGGTGAAGGGAGTGAAACTATACTGAGATTTAATAGTTCACATGCTTTGCCATTAACACACCTTTTCTTTTTGGCAATAAAATGTGACCAGAAGAAAGAACATCTTCTCTCTGATACAGCTGTTCTTTTTTCAGAGAGGCAGGAGGAGTGTTCTTTCCCACATTCAAATCGCCACTACAGGGCATGGAGTAAACGATAGCCATAATAGATGGGCTGCCTGCTTGCCTGAAAACAGGTACAGACTTAGAACCTACATCAGATACAGGAAACTGGAGTGGCATGCAGACCTTCAGCTGTGGAAGTGCCCAATTATGAGCTAAGAAATCTCTGAAAATCGAAGTTACCTAGTTTATGGAACTTAGTTACGTGTTTCTTTTGTTTTTGGAAGATGCACAACATGTATTTCCTAAATTATAGAAATTTATGAATGAGAAGAATTTTCCTTAATCTCCTCTAATCTCTTACAGTCCTGTGAAACATCAGTTCAATTCCTTCAGCTGTCTATCTGTTTGTGAAGAGACTTCGCTGAGCCTGATAACGTCAGAGTATTTATACCTTAACACCTCTGGAAATGACAATTTGTTTTCTTATGAGTCACTCCAATGGGTCGGGTAGTACATCTCCAGGGAGTAAGAATTTTCAGCTGTCTGTGAGGTCAGCAGAAGCTGAGGCAGTCCAATGTTATTAGCTCCTGGACCGAGCCTGTGACATCTTCAGCTCAGTAGTGATTCTGAGTGGCTTAGCAATTTGGAACCAAATTCTGGTTTCACTTTCAACACCTTAATCATATATAAAAGAGCTTCACGTACATACCTGAGGGCGTAAGATGGCTCTGTGATTAACGCACATAGCTTATTCACAGAACCTGTTTGAAAATTTTCACAATCAATATCAGAAAGTTTGGGTAAGTGTATACTCTGCAGTATCTTTACCACAGAAATGTTCTGTTGCAAGCTGGCATGTTCAAGTATGCATTTCTTTAATGAATGAAGGTCTTTTGTGCATCAAGATTAAAATCCTCTGCCTCTCTGCTATGAAGGGAAAAAAAAAATGTCTTTGAGAGTGCAGTTCATGTAAACCGTTTCTTTAAAAACAGAGCCCTTAAATAGCTCCAAGTACATTTCTGTGTATGACACATAAATGTCCACTAATTGCATGAAGGGAGAACTGAGATTCCAATAGCAAATTCTGTAAAAAGTAGATATACAAAGAAAAGTGGAAGCATCTGTTTAATATATACGACATTAGAATTTAATTTTACCTCTGTGATGCTTTTGTGTAGCTGCAGTGTTACAGAGGAGCACATAAGCGTAGTAGTGCAGTGTCAGCAGGTGCATGCCACCAAATTACTGCTTTTAATTTGCATATTCATCTGCTAAGAAGCATGTCATTATCATATCAAAGGGATACTAAGCAACATCTAGCTTCGAGAGATGTGGCATAGTTTCAATACGAGCAATTAATGCAAGATGAGGACTCTCTTTTTGTCATGTCTCCTAGGGCTAGCTGTAATCGGGCTTATTATTGGATACCAATAAGACTGAGGTACCAGTTGGCAGAGAATGAGAGAAGTACAGAAAAACAGAGCTGTATGAGCCATCTTAACTATACACTTGATAGCAAACCAATTCTCTGGTCACTTTTTAAAAACAAAAGCTGCTACTATCTGCTGAAGAAGTCTGATCAAAGATAAACATTATATGTAGCATATCTTTAAAGTGAGACTAAAGAGAAAAAGTTAAATAAAAACAGGCTATATTTCCCATGAAATGAATATGTAAAGCTGACTAATCAAATGTAGAATCAGTGCTATAGGAATTCTGTGCTCTTAGAGAAATGGGTTTAGAAGTAAGCTGTTATTTCAAACATCCTTGTTGCAAAAGGTCACTACTCCGTGAGACAAAGGAGGTACATGCAGATCACACGTTCTAGAAGGATGGCAAGTCTCATGTCACTGTTTTGTGCCAGGCATTGTACTTTGTCAGCTCTCAGAAATAATAGCACGAAAGTAACTGGAGTCTTAAGCATTGAACCAAATTAGTATTCCAAAATAGTTTCCTATGGCTAAAGTTCACTTTCTCTGGTGGACTGTTTTGAGAAAATACGCCAGGAAAAAATAATAGATTCCTCTATTGAAAGTGTCTAAGGATATCTTGGGTCAGCCTAGGTCCTGCTATGCTCAGCATGCAGTCTCCAATACATAAGGAGAAACAGAGGAGCAAGGCAAGCGTACAAGGATATTTCTGTCAGCATATCCTCTGAGCTTCCAGCGCTTTGCAGGGTCTTCCTAAGATGTATTTGACATCTGTGTGGGGCAGCTGTGAGTAAACTTAGGGAAACAGTTTATAATCTGGCAAAGACAAATGAGTCTTAAAATGTGGTTGATGGAAGATTTCTCAGAGTAGAAGAGTTCTCAGAATGAGATTTCAGAAGGACAACTTTAGCCATGAGCTGGGTAATAATATTTCTGATTTTGTTCAAGAACATTTCTGCCATCATTTCTCTCTCGTAGTTCTGCTCTTTTGAGGAACCTAAGCTCCACAGCTGTCAAAATGCAATCTGTTTTCATCTACATCATCTGAGAATCTTATCCATAAGTGCAGAGTTTGACTTTTAGTTTAGCCTGTGTGCAAAGAAACCTGAACTACGCTGACCAACTTCACTGTTTCAAGAAGAGGGAAACTTTTCCCCTTTCTGTCCCTGTGCTATCATCTTCTGATACATACTGGTTGTATAGGAAGTCCTTCTTTGCATCTTTTAGTACTTTTAACTCCATGCTTGCCACTGAGATTAATTTGCATGGATTATTTTCAATAATTTCATTAAAACTGGGATTTTACCCTCTTTAGGCGCTATTGAATTGGATTCATGGCAGTTGCTGCCCCAGTCTCATGATAATAATCAGTTGTTAGTGGCAGTTAGTCATTATATTATGGGAATGAGAAAGCAGCTGTAATGTTTAAATATCATGATTATAAGGTTAGTAGTAGTCTTTCATGATTTATGTAATTCTGTATAGGTACAATGACATGTGCTTCATGTCAGCAATATGAATACAGATAAACAGAAAGATGTGCCACATAAAGAATATAGAGGCCTTCATTAGATTTTCTAAACAACTTTGCTTGTATTTCATAGCAGGTGTTAATAGTCTGAGTTTTAAAAAACATCTTGGCACACTTAGTAGCAGATTGTTTCATAGTCCTTACTGTCTCACTGGATCAACTGGACAATCATAACATTGGTGTTTCCCTACATTTTGAACACTTGGGAATTGGCTGTTAAAAAATTTTCTGTTCTGTCATATCTGTAGTAGTGATTGTTGCGTTATGATTCACATAATGATTGATAATAGGAAATTGAAGGAGCTTAAAATGTGTATTAATAACCTCTGTGAGATTTTTGTATGCTGTTTCAGTGATTCAATGGTTTCATAATCTCAGGCAAAGCTGGAACAAAAGTTTCTCAAATACTTACAATGATTTAGGGTTTTTTATCACTATACTATTTACCATTATGGTGGGAAAAATAGAAGCTGAAGTTTTAGGTATTTTGAAATAATCGTAATAATTGAACCAGAAATGACCAAAAGAAAAAGAAAATCCAGGGGCAGTGTAATGGTCGCTGCTTCACTAGAGTTCACCAAGAACAACATCGCTCGCTTTCTTTTCGCAAAAGAATATCTGAGGTATGTCTGGGGGGAAAAAAAACAAAACAAAACAAATAAACAAAAAAACAAATGGAACAAAACCTCAGTTTTTCCAAACTGTCTTATCCAACACGAGTTATATATGGCCAACCTAAAGGGAAATTCAAAGGGTCTGTTCATCCTCTCAGAGAGGGAGAGCTTCCAACAGAGAAATAACCTTGCAAAAATTTTTAAAGAACTAAAAGTTGCCATTGCCATCAATTGTGACTTTGAAATAAATACCAATGTTTCATAATGAGGAGTGGCAGAGACATTTGAAGTGATTTCAGTGTGTATTTTTTCCAAAGAATAGTTGTATTTTGTTATAAATCCTGCTTGTCTAATTTTTTTCAGTAAATAATGAAAAAGCTTTTTGAAATGAAAAATTAATGTTGCCCTTGTGAAAATATATGGGCTTTTCACCAAGGGTTAAACTTTTATCAAGCTTTTTGAGATGTGAATCCTCTAAGGCTATAGTCTTAATCTAGCTGTTTTCGTTCCAGCAAAACTTTTTGTAATAGAAGAAAATTGTACTGATGGAAAAAACACATAATTTGGTTTTCGTGTTAAAATTTCCAGCCACAATTGTCTTTTCGGAGAAAGACAGGTTAATATACTGGGCTGATACTCTTTGTGCTTTACAGTTAAGGATTTATAAAGTGACTTTGAGTACTTCATTTTGCTTGCAGCTTCAGTTTCCTCATCTGTAAAATGAAGGCATTATGTTACTGCTGTGAAAGCGTTATAAGCTGTTACTATTTAGTATAATAATAAATAACATAACTTTAAGAGGTTGCTCCACTTTATGGATGTAATGTGTATGGAAATTAGGCAACTGTAACTGATATTTTGTCTTCAAAAATTGACTCAAGAAGGGACTCTGCATTTTGTGAAATCATCATTTTTGGTAGCGCTAAAAGAAGGGTATTGAAGTAATAAGGTAAAAATACTTTTCTGAGAATTTATTATTTACTTTCTTTGGATTTAAAACAGTAGACACGAGTATGCAGTATATTTTTACAAGGTAAAATGGAGATAGTGGAGAAGAATGAAAATATTGGGGGTTTTCCTTGATATATTACAATATATAATTTTTAATTCTGCTTATAATTTGGCATACTCTTGTCTATGATGCTAAACCTCACTTTATAGCACAGGTAAATAACATCTCTGTATACTCAAAAACTTTCAAAGTAATGCCTAAAAGGAATCTAAAACATATTACCTTAGAAGATATTTACAATGTACAGGTAAAAAATATTCAAAGTAGGATAGAGCAAAACTAGATAACCTTTATCAGTGTCCTACACTGAGCTGTGTTTGCATACACACTTTCAGTCTCCCTTCCCAAGTCACTCTATTAAAAGATGTAAAGAAACTGGTTTGGTTTACCTTAGATAAACATTATTAATTAGGTGATACATTAGTAACATTTTCAAGTTTGAGTTGGATGTTTGTCTTGTTATTTCTCATGTCACTGTTGTAAACAACATTACACATGAATTTCATTCCTGAAATTAAATGACGCATTGATACAGGTCATGCCTTTAGCAGAATTTCTTTCCAAGACTGAGGGTATAGTGCAAAATATATGTTTTGATTTTGGTACAGAGTATTTTTACTAAAGTGTAAATACAATATCAAAGTATAGTTAAAGGCAGTTAAAGGTAGTCCAGGCTGTATCATGGTGTCATCCATATTGTTTGCTGAGGAAGAGTAACGGGTTATGAAATGCATCTATGAATTGCAATAGATTATTTGTGCACATTTTTCTGATGCATACTGTGATATTAGGACCAAATTGAAGGAGCTAAACTCGTTTTTCCAATGACATTTTGGACTTCTGGGTTGAAAGAGGAGAGCCCTGACTTAAAAGGCCAGAGCCTGATCTGCTGCAGTAACCCCTGAGGATATACAGTAAAATTGAAGCTAGCTCTGTTACGGTAGCAGATGTTCACTGGTTGTGGACAATTTCCTTACAGTCCCAGATCAATGTATCTCTCTGGTGTCAGTAACAGGGTCTTATTGTTTAGACTGACAGTTGGCTAGAGCCAGCCCGTGCTTACATGTGGGTTTCTGCTCTCTTAGGGTCCAGTCCTGCCTGGCAGTGAGTACCCTCAGCTCCCTTTGATGATTTCAGTGGGAGTTGGAGGACCTCACAGGAGGGTGCTTGACGCCTTGCAAGATCAGACACTGATAACTGAATCAGGCAAGATAGTGGTACAAGAAAATTGTTTTCTTTCCAATTTTACTCTGCTCAAGTCAGAGAGACTTTCCACAGCATGTTTGTAAGTGTCCAGGGCCAGATCCCACAAGATGATACTGAATATTTGCCATTCCTATTTGCTTCGTTAGGAACTCTGAGGGCCATGAGCCTGTCACTGGATTGGACCTTTTAAATTGTACTTCCTTTTTTCTTACCATGAGCGAAACTGGTATTTCTCTCCAAATCTGTTGAAGCAAGTATTGTTTCTTGCAAAGTTCACAGATCATCTTCAGATGAGGAGAAATGAACAGAAATGACACTACAAACTATGTAGTATTAGATATTATTATTCATAAATAAAGTTTAACATGCATTTTTAAAAGAAGCAGAATTTAAGCAAATTATAGCCCAAATTTTTTTGCAGATTTATTTAAAATAAATGGATGGTAAATGGTTTGAAATAATAATATGGTGGTTAAAATGAAAAGGTTGATGTAAGAGTGAATTAAATCACAATTTTAAACATGATCTTTCTAATACAAATAGAATTACTATAAATAGACTGCAGTTATATTGTTGAGTAATGTGTTCGGTTATGCTAGACTAATAACTCCGCAGCTATGTATTAATCTATATTGTTTTAATGTCAGTAAATGTTCTAATCGGCTCAGCTGTAGCTGGTGGACATAACACAATGCCTGACTATGAATAATACATTTTAACTTACCAGTTTTCATTTAATGTTTGCATTTTTATCTTCTATATAAGACATATTGATGGTTCTAATAACTTCTTTCCTGTAACATATCTCTGCTAATTCTGCATGGTAGAAGCATCTGATTTTTCAGTGTCAAATGTTTTTGCATAGTCCTTCATGTATGAATTTGTCATTTAACAACTGAGAACTTGGTGATGATGAATAAAGTTTTATATTTCCAGTCTTCTCCCTTGTTGTCTTTTTTCTCTAACCAAGACTCAGCAGGTAAGACTGCATATTTTACTTCACTGAAATAGGGCTCTTTTCCACCAAGAATTAACATCTTCCTGCCAGCTGTGTCCTCCTTTAAAAAGATATGCGAAGCCATTCTGGAATCAGAATCACAGATTCAGGAACTGAGACACGAGTGAATCCAAGAAGGAGAAACAAGAAAATGCCTCTGCTGTGATCATTAGAAGTCACTCATAAATGAATGTCAGAGATACTTAACCCCTGTATGACTTCATCAGTTGTTCAAACGTTAATTCTACTAGTGTGCTGATGACTTTGTTCACAGTTTGCAGAGAGCGTATTGAAGCCTTTAGTTGAATTTATTTAGTCAAGGCTGTATATTAGACCATGCCAGGGCTAGTATTAGATCCCAGGAGTTCCTAATTCTTAGACCTTTATAGTACTAGAAAAAAGGTCTACTTGACTGAACAGGCATGGGGAAGACTTGCAGTCCTCTAGGAGAGTTAGCCTGAATAAAATGTAGTACTGACGATTTTGAGTCAATACTGAATGGAATAGTTATATGACAAGATCTTTTTCCCTGCTGGCACCATAAATGCTAGCAAAGATGTTAGCGCTGGTATTAATTTCTCTGCTGACACCAGGTGTGGTAAATCTTGTAAAGAAAAGTCAGTCCCAGCTTGAAAGCGTATTGCCATGCCTTTCCTAGAAGGGCCAGGACTACCTGCTTCCTCATGTAGATTGGAGAGTTTGGAGACTTCTGGGGACTGTTGTTTTTGTTGTTTTTTTTTCCCAGAAAATGTGGTAAACTGGATGGAAAGATTCAATACAAGAAACAATAAAAAATGAAGATTATGTTCTTCTGTATGAGAAAATTACAAGATTGAAAGGAGTGAATCGTAGCTATCATTAAATGTGAACTGGAAAAATTATTTTTGTATTAATTTATATAATTTGATCCAGTTATGAGCTTTTCCAGCAATAGACAGTCTCCTCATTCCTCCCTCCCTTTCCAAACTCCAGAACAATGCCATCAGTATTGGAGCAGAGAGGCAATGGAGGAATGTTAGCTGAAGTTGTTCTAAGTGAGCCAGCAGAACAGGTTGATGAGGCAGCCCTCATCTTTTAGCAGTCTGCCAGATGTGACTTAGCATCAAGATATCCCCAGGTATCTCAGGAGGCTATACTGTCTACTCATATGATCCTAAGTTTCATGATGAACTATGAAGTCTGAATATCTGTAATCCTTCCTCCGGACCACTTTTGTCGTGAAAATGGGATCTGGTCCCCAGGTGATAATGCCTGTCAGGCTTTTTATAGTATCATAATCTGAAGTTGCTTGCATTTTCTTTGTGAAAGTAGACCCACTCATTCTTTTGCAAGTGAGTCCCACACTCTTCTCCCTCCCTATTTACCAAGCAAGTGGTCCATTCCCACAGAACAATAAAATAAAAACCCAAACCAAAAAATCCAATCTTCTCCCGTGTGTTATCCATATAATTTTAACAGTGACTTAGACATATAACAAGAAAGCAAGAATTTCTAAACTCCATGGAGTCCATTGCAAACTTGATTTTTTTAATTTTTTTTTTTTTTTTTACATTGAGGATCCTCAGATATTATGGTGATTAGAGACAATGTAAAATCCAAATACAGGTAAATAGATAGTGAAAGGAAGGAAAAAAAGAAAAAAAAAAGATCACCTCATACTGGAAAAAGAAAACCAAAAAAAGATTTAAAAGCTTGCCCTTATTTCTAGGCAGCCATTGTGTTTTCTTCCCAGACCTTATTTCACCTCTCACTTTTCTTATGTTCAAGATATAATTTTATTTACAGTATAAGATATTTGGGCTTGATTTTATTTTCAGAAAGAAGTCTATCATATTTTTGGGTGCTGAAAAGAAATTATGATACTAGTGCTATGAAACTGATCAGTGCTGCTACGATGTTCAGCTGCTATTTGGACACCTCAAGGAACCAGTTCTGTGGTGGATGAGCTTGGCAATACACTACCTCACCTTTGAAATGCTGTCCACATCTACACATAGTTTCTTTGTCACCACCTTAAAATAAACCTTCCTGAAATAAGTCAAGAAAATACCATCATTAGGTTCAATACGGAAAAATACCATTGTAAATATTCTTATGACATTAATAATTATATAAAACTACCTGCCAATGTTTAGATGAACTACTTATTTATCTACATCTAGTCAACAGAGAATCACAGTCATAAGCAATTCCCTTTTATGGGGTCTTCATAACTTTTTGAAAGACAAGCTGAACTATTTCAAGCATAGAATTACATGCCATTATTCACTGTATAATTCTTCTGTACTTGGTGTTTCTCTTATTTTATGTTTTGCACTATACCAAGGGATTTTGACTGTTGAAACTATCTTTGAGTTATTCCCATCCTTGGCTTTGAGTCAAAATACAATCCAGCTAGCGGTATTTGTGTTTCCTGCCTATTTGACTTGGAGTTATTGTTCAGATTACTGAAAGGAGAAACTTGAGTTTGTTCTACTGCGATGCGTAGTAGAGTTGAAAGTGAAGTCCTAAATATGGTGGATGGTAGCCTCAAATACTGCTACTATTGTGATTAAAATACTACTTTGGAATTGGGTGCTAGTGTCTGGAAATACTTATTTCAGCATTTGCTGGTGAAACTATAGCTTGCTTTCTGAACATTTTCTTTCATGATGTAGTCATTGACAGGTAGAGAATATGAACTGCTTGACCTCTTAGCAAAATATTTTTCTTCCAGTATGAAGGCCTTTGGGATTTATTTAGTTATTTTCTCTGATCCTTGAAATAGGATTCCATGCAAATTTCTTACAATGTTGATGTGGCAAAGATTCTGCTGCAAAAGTGGTCAGCTTCTGCTTAAAGTATATGGAAAAGTCACTGAATGTATATGCGTGAATGAGTAGACTCTGAAACCTCCAGCACCCATGGACTGGAGTTCATTTGCGTTCACTGCGGATCAGAAGTAAAGATCTGTAGTCTGTCTGCTAGCAAACAAAATGCATTTCTTATTTTGCACTGACATACGGTTTCTCTGATAATAGGCCTCTTAATAGCAAGAATTTTTAAGTCAAAACTGCAGTAAATATGTCAATTGTACAATACTTTCCATGTCTAAATAAGCAGAGTTTTTTCACTTTCACTTTTACCTTCAGGATGTCAAGCAAGAGATTAGAAGGCGATTTTCAAAATGAAGTGGGGGAGGGGAACCGTGATGTTATACTGCAGAAGTTATTTGATTGCTCTTCATAGTCTTTTTATTACAACTGGCATTTAGAAACTCAACCACACATGCTGCTCCACACCTTTCTACATGATACTGTTTCTTCCTGTTCTTCTTATCTGTAACCGTGATGATGCACGGCTTTCTCCTATTTCTTTCTTGTGGGTTTGTGCAGTTTCTTGATGTTTGTGACAGGCCACGATAGGGGAAGCTTTTATCACTGTGGGGTTTGGAGGCCTCAGTAAATTGAAAATTGCAAATGAAATCCACTGGGCTTGAATTCATCAGCTATTATGTCAGATGACCTTTGGCAGCTGCTGATAAAAATGAGAGAATGTTAGCTCTGATCCAATTTTCAGCACTAACCATTCCTTTTCAAATCCATTCACAGTCAGGCAGCAGACACATGGGAAGTGAAAATGATAGGGTTTCAAGAGAGCTGCATTGTGTTGCAGATTAAGATTTTCTCCCCCTATTTCTAGAGGTCGGCCCCCAGGCCCCTGTCTGGTATCTACCTATTGTCCAATCAGTTTCAATATCTGCTTCAGAGGACATGTTAGCCATCCTTACAGATAAGTGCTTACAGGAGAAAATGTTGGACTTAATAGTTTTGCTTAGGAGGCATCAAGGGTCACAGTGTACCAATATTGACTGGCACATGTTAGTTTAATCTGACATTCTTAGGAATGCGACACGAGATTCTTTCGGAGTTGTTGATCTCTCTGAGATTTTTGTTCCCAGGTCTACGTTTTATAAATTTTATTTTCCTGTAACTGTTTATATTCATGAGCCACTGATATTCATAAAAAAAAGTCTACTATAGCTGGGCCCAGGTGGCCCTTACCTTATTTCCCTGTCTTACGGGCTGCATAAATTATGAAACCGGAGCTGCATGTTGGTACAAGGCGTTTTCTTGTTAGAGAAAACTGGGGTAAGATGCAGCTATTTTGTCTGCACTTTCAAACTATGCACAGTGGGAAATTAAACAATTAAGCTTTCATTCCAAAATTCATAAATACAGCTTTTAACTGGGATAGACATGAATTTTGCCTTCAAAGACCTTGGAGTATATGCAGCCCCTCCCTCTGCCTTCGGCTTCCTGAAGAATGAGCACAGGCAGCACCTCCAGAAGTTGCGCATGAGTTCAGGGCATGAACTCTAGTTCAGAATGACCTGTTAAACCAATGTAGTGTTGATGTACGCGTCCCATTCCCTATCAGCTTTTTTCTACCTAGTTCAGTAAGGAAAGGAATGAAACTCTGGACTCTGTTACCTTGGAAAAATAATGTATGTCATTACAATTTCAAAGTTTTAGAATAGTACCTTCTACTGCTTAGTTCTTCAGTTTTTATATAGAGGCTTAGCTCCCATTGAATTCTGTTTTTAGAAGGCAATAATGATATGTAGATTGGACTTGTTTGGACAAGAATTCAAAAATCAAATTCCTTGACTGATCACACTGTCATTCTTCAAAACATCGCTATTAGGTCTTCATTGGAAGAGATATTCCTAATATTCTTACCAAAATGTTTCAAAAGCTCAATGCCATCTCAAAATTACATATATTTTATATTTAACATTTTTACTGAATCCTTTAACTACAATGTGAATAAATATTCAGTGGCTCAGCTTAACAAACAGACAGATTAAGCTTAATTTATATGATAGGGAAAAAACATTCCTAAGAACCTTGATACTAATCTTGCTAGAATCTAAGTGCTAATTTTTAAAAGAAGTCTGATTGTACTAGCTTTTCGAAAGGAAATAATAATAATAAATAATGGAAAAAATATACTTTCTTCTGTGTAACTGTTAGTGGTCTGAACGTTGAAGAATGAGGAACAAACTCAGTGTTTTAAAGATTAATCTGGAACATGCATATGCACTGATTGTGTGTTCTTCATTAAGGCTAAATCTAAAGTTAATGTAATTACTTTTTTTTTATTTCTCTGTATAGCATAGAAATTAATTTTAGTCAGAGTCTAACTGTACCATTTTATGATGGGTAAAATTTATAGTTGACTCAAAGTAATCACCTATTTTACATTAGTACATTGTCATATTTTACAAATCATCATCTTAACATATGAAAATTGCATAACAATCGCTATTTTCCTTAGATCTGTTCATATCTGAATCTTTGTGAAATCTGACTGCAGATCCAAACTTTTTCTCCTCTCACTGTCTCTACAGATGGAAGAATAAAGAAGTTCTGTCTCAATTTTGTTCTCCTTTCACATGAATTTCTGATATCTGCAACAGTATCACTAAACCTTTTGTAGTTTTCCCATCACAAAGAAAGGAATTTTTATGAAATGCCAACAAAGCTGAAGCATCTATCTGTTAAAAATATGCTTATTTAAAATTATGATGTTGATTCAAGCTATGTTAGAATAAGATTTTTAAAAAATAAAGTTCCCATGGAAGCAGCCGTTTATCAAGGCAGCAAGCAAAACTGGCTGGAGCTTGCTATGAAAGAAAAAGCAAGGACCAGGCTGGTTGGTGGGCTGGAGAGTGCTTTAATTTTATTGGTGTTTGTGGCTTTCCCCAGGAGCTCTACGATTGTGTCTGTTCACACTGTACCAGCAGATTAACGTTTCTTCTAGGAGTCCTAGGGTATAAGGAGCTACTGCTGCTGCTGTTCATTCGTTTGCTTTTAAATGTCATTATAAACTTCCTGTGACCATCTTCTTTTATGGGGAAAAACTGGAATTTTTTGGGGTGGAGGAAAATACTCAGCATAGGTGAGATTTGGCTACCTTCTTATGTACCCTTCAGCTGGACCTTGTTACTCACATTTTAGTTTTGGTCTTTAAAAAGTCAAAGAATATTGCAACTGAAAACATTTACCTGGATTTACTGTGAGAAAACAAGCAACTTCACGCTCACAAACCATACATTGGCTAAACTTGACATAAACGTAACTATGTCTACTATTCGAAATAAATACTAGATTGTGAAAGATGTTAAACAATATTCTAAAAAAATTTAGCATGATTCTTTGGAAGTTATTCCAGAATAGAGAGAATGCAATAATGAAAGTAGCTCTTTTCTTTATAAGGGTTTGTGAATCTTACTTTTGGATCTGTGTCTTCTATTAAACATTGTAGGTTGTCTTAACAAATTTAATATTTTCTTAAATTACATGATACGTGAATTGTAGTATTCTACTACTTAGAAGAGAATGCTATTTTCTACCAAACTTTTACAGCTTTTATTCTGACTGTTAGGCAAGTTGCACTTAAACAGTATTGAAGGAACTTTCATTTAAATCATTTAAACTTGTTCCAGTAGTATGTTAAAAGGTGGTGTTAGTGATTATGACACCCTTGAAAGAGTTTTTATGGAAGTGAAAATAGTTCACAGCAAGCATCTGCTGAAATGCAGTCCAAAATGTGTCCGTAATCCGTTAAGTTTCTGAAATACCGAGAATATTTAGAGGGCTTTGAAGTGCCTGACGTAACAGAACAAATGTATTTCTCTTTGAATAAGCAATGGTTTCTGTACAGAAGTTGTCTAAGGGCTGTCTGCTGCTTGCCTGTATATCACCTCCCTGTCTAGAGAGGTGCCAGGGCTGGCCCAGGGACCAGCTGCTCTGTTCTATCCAGTTTCTTTGTGCCTTCTCTTAGCCACCCGGTGTACCTGCACAACTAGTGGACCCAATTTGGCTCCTAATCATAGAATGGGTTGGACTGAAAGGGACTTTACAGATCATCTCGTTCCAACCCCCCTGCCATGGGCAGGGACACCTTCCACTAGACCTGGTTGAAGTTTAACATGTATTAGAGAAACTATATAAATTCTGCATTCATATCCTTATTTTATTTTACAACAAAGTTTTGAGGAATCCTTGATCAAAATGAAGACCAAGTTTCCCAGTGCTACTTACTCAAAAAAATATGTGATGAGAAAGAGTAGAACATTTTTCCTTCTCAGGTTATAGTTTAACTAAGAGAAAAAAACAAGGAGTGACAATGAGTGGGGCTGGTGGAGAGGAGAAACAGGCGTGTAAATGTATAGGAGCACATATAACCTTTTTTTTACATTTCTATATATATAAATGTTGTCATTCTAAGAAAGTGCTGTTGTCAGGAGAAGAGGCGAAGAACATGCTTTAAAATAGGAAAAGCCCGTATTTTTGCCTGATCCATCTTACTGATTTGTTAAAGGACCTTTTTGATTTGCAATTTGATTTTGTCTTGTGTGTCATCTCCTAAACATAAACACCAACTGTATGGCAGATAAATGCTATTTTATTTTGTTTTTCTCAGCTTCCGTTGATTCCTGTATTGCTTTTCATGAAAATATTGTTTCCTAAAAATGGTAGCGTAATCAATATTTGTTATGGTTAAGATAGTTTTTCCAAGTATTAGTCATTCTCCCAGCTGACTTTTTCCTGCAGTGTCCCACATGACTCACTTCTGGAAAACCCATTCTATAAACAATACTTTTCTCATCCTGGTATTGAAAAAATAAAGTTGTGTGAAGAGTTACAAAGACTAAATAAAGTATCATTTGGGGAGGATTTATCATATGGAGGTTGATGTTTGTCATCTTAGGCTGTTTACTGCTTAGGAGAAGAACTCTAGATGTGCAGATGAAAATCCAGAATAACTTCACTGAAGTCAGTGGCATTATTCCAGTACATGTTGGTGTAACTAAGATTAGATTTTGGTCACTCACCGATTTCTCCATTTTTCACAATGTGAGATATGCACTTGCCATTTTAGTAATCTTGCATACTTTCACCAGGAATTTTACCAGTGCTATGTCATGTAAGCAGTCTGCCGTATTATTTTTTGCTCTGGTGTGTTTAACTGCTGACTCTATCGATGAGCATTTCATGTGTTTGTTCACATCTTTTTTTGAATGATGCATCAATGATGATACTTATACTGAATCTTGTACAGCAATTAATGTTGCTACTGTTAAAGAAAATGTATTTGCATCTCTTTAATGAAGACATCTGGGAGAAATGCTGATCCTTCTGTTTAAAAATCTTTCTTTGAATGTTCAACTTTGAAGGGTTATAAACAACATTCCTGTATGTGCAGATGGAAAATATACAGAAAAAGACTAAAACGTGCCAAAATCTTATTTTGTCTTGGAAGAGACCAGTCATTCAAAATTAGATATTTGACTTTTTCTCTTTACTTGAATTAGTTAAGAGCCCTTAAACTGGACATTAAGATACACAGGACCATCCTTTCTTATGGAAAAAATTACAAAGAGAAAAAATGCAGTTAGCTTCTTAAATATTCCTCTGTAGGAAGAATATTACGCTTAAGATGGAAACTTGTAAATTGTTTAAGTCTAAGATGCCCAAAAGTTCTTCAGCGAAAGTAGGCAGCCATCTTACAATTATGGTAGTTCTGCCAAAGTTTCTGTCCCAATGATATTCCCTTGGCTACTTTTCCACAGTGGCATCACGTATTCCTGAAATGCTTACTTTCTGTGGGGTATGGGTGTATCTACCCATTCAGATTTTCTGAGATGCAGAAAGTATGAATTTCTTCATGCATATGTACTTGAAAAGTTGCTGTTGGCAATGAAGTAGACCAGTGTGCTCCTACCACCGAAAAGTTTCAGCCTATACAGAGTATCAGTAAGGTCTTGAGAACGGGCAAGCTCTACCAAAGCTGCTGTTTCTTCTTCCTAACACCTCCCTGAGCAGTTCTGCACCACAGGCACATGTAACATAGTGCAGCTCTAAATGATTTTGTAAAGTAAAAGACATAGTTTTCAGCAAGCTGTCTTGCTGAAATTATCAAAATTGTTGGATGATCTGTAATTATAATTTTCCATCTTCATCAGGTAAATTGCAATTTTTTTTTTCTTTTAGAGGATACAGATGTTTTGCAAATGACTTATGAAAAGGAATTGTACAAAGGAATCAAGTTAATATCTTACAAGTCTTGTGTGTGTTTGATGCTGATGTGCTGGTAAGTTTACATGGCTAACAGTGTAGGAAGAAGCGCAAAAAACCAAGCTGTCGCAGAATGCAGTTCAACAATCAATAACTTTTATTTCTTTTTCAAAGTGATAAAGACAGTGACCCGAACAAAAGAGAATGAGAGCTATGCTCGTTCCTCCTGTTGTGATTTTATGCTGGTTGTCCTTGCTCTGTTGTGCTAGAAATAGCTATGGAAAGCAAGTAAGATTTCTAACAGATTTCTAAGATTTGTGACTCCAGCCTTATTCTTTGACGAAAGTTTTTCCTCACATTTGGGAATGAATGGAAGGAGAGCAGTTTGCAAATATTCTAGATTTGGGCCAAGATCATCTGCCGTTGACTGCAGTTTTTTTGGTTGATTATTGCTCTTGTGTGATTTACAAGGTAAGAAAGGATTTGCTTTTGAATTTAGTATTTTTGCTTCATACATACATTCATTTACACCTGAAATTTAATAATGAGTTCTTCAGATCAGTGAATAATCTGCAATAGTTTTATTAAATTTGCTGCTCTAAAAATTTTGGTGAACAGTTGCAAAACAAAGGGATGTCTGTCTTGAACTCTGTCTATGATTCATAGGCTGAACAGCATGAGTTAGTGATATTGAATTGTAACCCTAAATTCATTTTAGTTAAATTGAGTGAGATAGTTCATCAATGGCTGCTTTCCTGGTGAAATTTGCTTAGTTTTTTTTGTCTTATGCTACTTTAAAGAATGGATGAACATTGCTTGCTAAATCATACTTGCAACATATTAAGCAAAGAGTAATAACAAGTTTTGTAATTTACAGAGGAATGAGTAATTCCTCAGTCTTAGGCCTGATGAATTTACTATACAAATGTCTTTTGATAGTTTCCATTTTTCTTTCTTTTCTTATCATTTTTCAAATTATGAATTGTTCCAAAGCACAGTGAATTAAAGCCAATTTATCCCTTCACTGGGATTTTATATCCAGTCTTCATTTTAAACAATAAACTTAGGTTTCTGCATATATAACTGGGAACCCATTCAATTTCATAAAATTACATGAAAACATAATATTGAAGGATGCAAAATCACCTTAAAAAGTTGTTAACAAATTCAACATAAATGTTGAGAATTGTATTGGCACTCTCTTTGGTTCAATACAGTGATAAAGCAATTTCCAAATAGCTAGAAATTGCTTGTAGGAAAATGTTTATTTTAAGATTTTTTTTTTATTGTTAGATTTTTATACTCACTGGAATTTTTTCTGTGTGTTATCATTATTTATCAGTAGAGAGCTCTACAAGGTCTCATTCTGCTGCAGTCAACTGTTGTAAAAATGCATGGTGAGCCTGGCAGCTGGGAGCACTGATGCCACACAGTGTCTCTCTATCAGTGGCATCTGGATGTGAGATTGGCCTCCTTCCTAGGCTGTTGGCTAGCTGCACTGCTGCCTATTCAGATGTATCTGTACTAAAGCATAACAAATTTACATATATTTTGCATAAAGCTTTCAAGCTATTACTTCTGTGTTTCAGGTTGTAGACTGCTACACTGAAGGTTAATCAGAAAACAAGTGTATTATACTTAACAAACTATTATTCACAAAATATATTTTACTCTGGTCATTTTTTATAAGTGGATCGTCGGGACTTTCATATTTCTGGTGCAGTAATAAATGAAAATGGGGAATGGAATGACACATTGGTAAAAAAATTTAGAGATAACGTTTTCATAAAGTGTAGACTGGAGGTTATTCCTACCTTTTTTCCTTGTTAAAGGGTAGATATTAGATGTACTCAAACTGTTATTCAAGTGGTGGGGCTTGTGGAGCTAGTACTCATTTTCTCTTTAAGTTCCTCCGCAGTCTTCATTTCAACTGTAGAAGAATAACTAGGAAGTTCATGAAAAGTTGTTTCACACTGAGAAGTTATCAGGTGACCTAAATGCCATCCATTTATGAAACGCTTTCCCACAGTTGTCTACGTCTGAAAGAAGTGTTCAAGCAATAGTTAATGCTTAAAAGGAGGTTTGTAATCTGTCAGGACCAAAAAAATGAAATCGTACTTTTCTGCTGTTGTTAGAAAACATTGAAATGGAAAAAAACATCCAGTTGGTTGATCTAGATGTACGGCTATGAGTCTGGTAGGAGAAACAACGGGCCAGTTTCACGTGTTCAGGCTTTTCCGTTAAAGGTTCAAATGGCTGGAATTCTTCATGCTGTAGGCAAGGATGTATATGTCATTTCTCTCAGGGAACTGATATAAGCAGCAAATTCTTTGCCTTTTTTTTTTTCCTTCCCATGTCTTCTGATGTGCTACATGAGACAGGTGAATCTCTGCATGTACAATATATTGTATTGCATTTATATCCGGAAGCTGTTCTGAGGAAAATACTGAGCTTTATTTTTCTAACAGACCAATCTCAATACATAACATATCTGATGTTCTTTGAGATGCGAAGGTTGTAGCTGAGTATATTGAATCCTCTTCAGTATAGTCACAGTTTTTCAGCCTACAGGTTCCTTTTAAGTTTCCTTTCTAATAGGTGGACTGGGAGAAGCTCTCGTGTGGACAGAGGAATGTATAAGGTGTATCTGACCAACTATTAGATTCTTTCACATGCACATGTGAAAGCCGAAAGTCAGGGCTTCAGATTTGTTTCATTTTTATTTGGCTCAGCAAAGCACTTGTTAGAAGACGACAGTGGCATTACTTCATGTTTAGAGACTGAGAATGACATTGGATTGGTGGCAAAGTCTGTGTTTACTGGCTTTTCTGAGTTTGCATTCATGTCTTTTCACTTGCTCTGTGTAGGTTTTTTAATACATGTCTTTTTGCATAAGAATATATATTTTACTTAATCAGCATATCTGTAACCATGCATGAGGATGAAAAATGTGTTTTATGCTATCCAAAGAGTGTCCTGATATAGCTCTGGTTGTATCGGGGAATTGATTTGATCCTACTGTGCTGACCATAGAGCAATCCCATAAATGGGTAACTTTCCTGCCCCATTATTATATATGGCAGGAATTTTGTAAGTCTAAGTTAATGAGCTCTAAATCATCCTTCAGAAGAAATCCATGCACCTTTGATGGCGGAACAAAAGAAATAATGATTTCCCATAGCAGTCAGGTATATGTCATAACCACTGACATTAGAAATAAAACTGAATTGACTCTTGGAATTACAAGCTTTGAAGGTGTATCTATATAAATATATACATATATATTTATACAATATTTATAGTTTTATCTGGGTAGACTTATGTGTAGATATTTAAGTTCCTTGAAAGAATATTTGGGAGTGTTGCTATGAGCTGGACAGGGAACAAAATATTTTTGTCTATTCTAAATTTTTCTTCAGTTTTGAACTCTGCTAGATCATCTTGTCAAAACACAGTTTTGAGCTCTGAAATAAACGAACAGAAAAGAAACAAACATACTGGATTAAAACACTCTTCCAGTGTTGTCAGATAATTGCCAAAAAGAAAGTGCCTACACTGGAAATATCAATAACTGTAATGTGCGAGATTTGTTAAAACACGCAAACTTGCTCTCCACTGACTGTCACTAATATTTATTCGTCCAGTGACTGTTAATCACACCAAGTTTACAGTCCCGTATAGCACCTGTCACAGGTGTTGATCATTAATCAGCTATTACAGCAGTTTATTCTGCTGCTGACAACTTGCAATTTTCTACTGATTCAGCTAGTTTGTCAGGTGGGAATTATGGCATAGCACATGTGACAAAACACATCACATTTCTCTCTCTCTCTCCCCTCTCTCTCTCTCTCCCCCCTTCTTTTTTTTTTTTTTTTTTTTTTTT
>Ga0065711_1027640_pt1 | contig 47292 bp, 25 predicted proteins | sample Hoacrofraction12_FD_59098 | JGI IMG/M metagenome (GOLD analysis project Ga0065711, IMG submission 59098) | Hoatzin crop microbial communities from Cojedes, Venezuela - Epithelial fraction 12 v2 (version 2) | ecosystem: Host-associated > Birds > Digestive system > Esophagus > Crop | place...
CCCGCCTGGACAAGGTCCTGTGCAGCCTGCTGTAGGTGACCCTGCTTTGGCAGGGGGGTTGGACTAGATGACCCACAGAGGTCCCGTCCAACCCCTACTATTCTGTGATTCTGTGATTCTGTGATTATTTATGTTAATGAGTAGCCACTGTCCTCAGGAAGCAACTGAAAGGCATGGAATTCAACGGGAATTTTACTCCTAATACCAGTAGCCTAGGATGCTACCAGTGGGCCCCACCTGCATAGCTTAATATTTCTTATTGATGTGCACGTGTGAAAGGAAGAAGGAGGTCCAGCAAGGATAAGAGTCATGAAGGACTGAGAAGACAATCACATCTGCACTATTACTTCACCTCAGGCTTCTTTCTCTAGTTCTATTACCTTTCTTATCATTTGAAGCTATGAAAAAGCTTTCACCCTTGTTGCCACAGGTGAAACAGCAGGCAAAATTCTCACTCCTTGAAAGCTCTGTAGTGGCAAAGGAGGAATCTTTACTTTTACATACAGAATGGCAGGATGGAACAAAAGAGGGATGATCATGGGAGAAAGAACAGCAGCAGAATAACGAGGTTGTCACACTGGCAAATGGAAAAGAGCAGGTAATTTGGAAAGAATTACATCACGCAGAGCAAATTAAAAGATTAAACTTGCAAATAGAAGCAAATGGAATGACAGTGTAGAAAGAATTAGAGAAAAATTAAAAGACAGAGGTGGAAAGTAATAAAATATTGCTTTCATCTCCTAGTGCAAAACATGCACTAATGTTTCACTAAAGGGAAAAATGGTATAAGCATTACATCATACCATAATTTTAAATGAATTAGGGAGGTTTTGTATCAAATATATATTTTTGTTTGTGTTTGTGTATGTAACAAATAAGTGTAAATTCAGCCCCACTGCAGAAATTCCTGTCAGATTTACCCATTTATGCAGAATAGTTTTAAAGTCTTTCTTGCCTTTACTAACAATGACGTCTCTAGTGCTCATGGTTTCTGAGATGAAAATAAAAAGGTGACCAGTATGTGAACCATAATGTCTTTCAAAGTTTGTTGACAGCCTGAAGAAACACTGAAAGGTGTGAACCTCCTGAATTCTGAAATCTGAAGTTAATAGTCTGCACCCTATTAGAAATAGGGACAATATAAAATATAATATAAAATATAATACCCCATTATTATGAGTTTTATAATATATATATTATTTATATTATATGTAATATAATGCACAATTAGTCTACTGAAGCTTTTCTGTATCTTCCACAGTGCATTGCAAACTCCAGAAGACCCTCTATGAAGACAGAGCCAGTTGCAAGTGGAGCACATTGAGACCTGGCTGTTTAGCAGACAACGGTTGGCACTTTTTGTCATTGTTCAGTGTAGTGCCTTGGTGTAGTTACACTCACTGAAAACTGTGACTTTGAGAAGATACAGTCACATCTGCAAACTCATGCTCCCTGTCTCTTTCAAGATGGTGCACCAGATACTGTTGCAGGGAGACTTTAAAATGCAGAGAAAACCTACTCAGACTTGACATCTATTTTTGTTTCCTTCACCAAAAATACGGGACTTAAAAGGTCATCTAATAGAGGCACATGTCATCCCACCAACAAAGAAAATGATTGAAGCGTATTATAACAGTTATTACAAAAGTATGAGGTCAAGAAGTGCCAATGTCATGGAAGTGACTTATGAGTCAAAGGGAGAATTTTGACTGAAAAAGGAACTATGGAAGGAACATAAAATGTCAGTATTTTGAAACTCGTAAGACCTATTTATTTTTAAGCACAGATTAGAAGTGATGTTTTATAAATGCAAGAACGAATACACAGTTTTCCTCTTCAATTTTTGTTCAAGGGAAACCACTGAAAAATAAAATAGCCATTGATTTTCATCAAAATGGTGCTCCACAAAAACTCAGGTTGTGGAATCACCTCTTTTTCTAAGTGCTTAGTGGTAACTGGGCTTTATCCACTTCTGAAACAGACAAAGTGTAGCCCACACAAAAGTCCTTCTGGTGAGCATCTTACAAATGAAGATATCCAAGGAGAAGAAAATGAGTGAATCTGCAAAAAATAATTATTGCAGATCAGGCATTTGGGTTAATTCCATGTGAAGATAAGGCTGGTGGAGTCATTTGTGCTGTACAAATAAACATTAATCCCAAAGCAGACGAATCCTGCAGCACCTTTAAAAAGGGAGGTATTTTTTCATGTTTTGGAGACCAAATCTAAGCTCAAGCTGTATTGCCTAATGGGCATTATGCACTGCCTAATAGGTAAAAATGCGAGTAAGTCTGAAATCCCCTAAGTCACTGTGCATTGTTTTTAGCGGAAAGAACGTCCTCCCTCTCTCATATCACTGACAGCACCAATTTCACAAAGAAAAGTAAGTAACGAGTCATTTTGAGCAGCAGGTAATGACAGTCTTGGTCTTTATTCTCACTTGTGCCAAAACCCCTTTTACACCAACTCAGGAGACTAGAGAGTCCTAAAAGCTGCACTACACCAGGTGTTGAGCAACCTTAATGAACATGAAAATCAAACCCATTACTTGAGAGAGAGTATGATAAAGTGCCTGGCTGCCAATAACCCCTACACAGGTGTCTCACTCACTGGGAGATAAAGAAATAAACACATCAAAGTAACTAGAAAGGGAAATTATCCCATTAGCTGCAGAAGTCAGGGAAAATCACTTCCACGTAAGAAGTAAGGTGGCACTGTGTCCTTGGAAGCAGGGAGATCCTTTTTCCCACTCCGCAGTTGGTTTTGCAGACAGTAAAAGATAGTGGGGGAAAAAAGTAAAGGAAAGAAGAGATCTTTCTTTCTAAAGCTTGAACACTGGTCATCTGAAGGATCTACTAACTCTGCAAGACCGCGCACTGAGCACACAGATGCACCTAAAGATGCCTGAAGAAACAGGAAAGGAAAAAAGAAAAAAGGAAAAGAGAAGACAAAACCTGCAAAAATATTACTAGAGAAAACTAGAAGGGGGAAAATAATCAAAAGTAAAAGGAAGAAAAATAAAAAGAAAAAAATTAAGACCACCAAACAACCCTCCAAATTCAAAACATATGTCTCTAACAGGAGTCTGGGCTGCCAATACAGTGCAAGCCTGAGCCTAGGAGAAAACACACAACAAGACACAAGGGGATAATTTTTCTTCTAATTTGTCCTTGTTTGTTACGTGTCCCAATTCTACTTCTAAAAAGCGAAACTCCCTGGTTGAGAAAAAGCCTCGCCCTTTCTCTGCTGTTGCCACTCACTGTCTCATCTCCTACCCCCATTACTGGAGTTTTTTCATTCTGACTATTGGCATTTTCTCTATCAACAAGCATCTGAATCCACAGCGCGTCACCTGGGTACAGTGGGGTTTGGGAGAATGCACTGGGGAGAAAAGGGTGGTAGTGACATCGAAAACCCACAATGATCTCAGAGGGATATTTCCCATGAGAGAGGCATGTAGGCATCATGCATCCACACTGAGACCACCAAAGAACATGGGTATAAAAAGTGCTGATTTCGGCTGCAGTGTAACTTCTAATGGATGTGCCTTACACCCAGGGCATAGAGGCAGTAACCTTGGGTAATTTAAGCAATGCTTTAGCAGCCTGGTGCAGCATGGCACCCCTGCAGCTCTGCTGTTCTCCACAGCCTCCACGGCACCAAGCCTGGCCCCAATGATGCTTCAACACCCAGTTCCACTGCTCTGCTCTACCTACAGAGGGCAAGGGAAGCTCAGTCCTGCAGGGTCCTCCAGCCTCTGCCACTGGAAACTCTCTGAGTCTGACCTTGGAAAATGTGCAGCACTCTTCTTTGTAGGTTTCCTAGCTGCAGGCGTGGCCTGAGGCCGTGGTTTTTACTGTGTGAGTGATATTGCCCACACTTGTAAAGGACAAGCACTTAATGGACCATCTGTCTACAGTCTGCTCATGGTCTACTGTGCTCTTGGCAAAGCTGTGGCCCCCATTAACTTTTTAGCTCCCCTTCCCTCACATTCATTAAAGCACTACACGTATGATGTCAAAATCTTCATGCAATAGGATGGGATAGAAATGGCTGCCAACTGAAGGGAAATTATACGTATTTCTGAAATACTAGCAGCAATTGCTTTGCATAAGGCCTACCCCACCCCAAATTGATGCGGCAGATGGAGGAAGGGAAAACAGGTCACATGCCTGCAGTGTTAGTGTACTGACAGGCTTTGCCCTGCCAACTAGCTCAATGACTTGCCATGCCTCTGTTAGAGTGGTTTCTAAGAGGACGTGAATTTGCAGTTTAGATTGTAATTTATGAGTGCTTTTCATGTCAGAAGAGTGTGTTGAAGCACAGGTTTTGCTGCAGGTGTCAGCCCTTGGGTTAAAAAAGAATTATTTTGTAAAAGGCAAAATATTTATCATTTGCATAAAGAGGGCAAACATTAAGCCTTGATCTGCATCTCGTAATAAGAAGCACCTTGAAAAACCCCATTATTCGTTACAGTCATGTTATTTGTCACTTTATTCTATAATCAATCTATATTCTAATGTTATTTGTGACTTTAAAACAAAGAAAATTCAAATAAAAGTGCCCACTTTTATTTGCCTCCAAATGAATGTTGCTGTTTGCTATTTTATGACTTCATATGCTGCTCCGTTCTGAACTTTCACATCAGCACACACAAGACTAGGCTATGTTAATTTTGCTAACTACATACTTAAAATCAGATCTAGGAACTTAGGAAGCTAGTTGTTGAGTTCCTCCAAATACATGCCTCTTAAGAACTGTCCTGGGAGCACTGAAACATTTGCTCTGAACAGTCAGCAGTCAATGTTTTCAGTCCTACTATGAATACTGAGCTGGTTTTGAAGAAAAAACATCCAAGAACTGCATATTTTACTACCAAAGCTAGATTTTTGTGTAACCTACGCGTGACCCATGGATTTGTACCTATGTTTCACTGCAGGCTGCACATAAAAATAATTTCTGCAGTATTTTAATGAGAAATTACCTTTCCCATTGCAGAGCAATAATTACTTCAGTGGACTTTTTCATTTCAAAGGCAGGTATGAGATGAGAAAACTGAGGGCTGAAGATGTGTGAAAGGTGAGGTTCAGAGTTTACAGAATATTGGCCTAATACATGCTGGTTTACACCTGACAGAGTCTGTAGCTAAACATGTACAACTAACACAATTTAAAAGTGTGAAGCTCTGACTAGCCAGGAGCCAAGCTCTTTTAAAATTGTCTTGCTGAATGCATTTTCTTAAAAAAAAAACAACCCACCTGTATCAAAATCTAGACAGGTCTATGTATGGGTAATACAGACAGGAAGAAGAAAATGCTTGTGTCCCACGTTGAATTTCTGCTTTCCAAGGGCCAGTTTCTTTCCAGTGTCCTTGACTGCTATCATAACTATCCTCTCCACCCCAGGGCTGTGAAGCCTGTCCTCACCGATGACCACAAGACACTATCAGGCAGGGGGTGCCATGTCCCCATTGACGTGGTGGGAGCTCAGGCACAGGGATGCAGCTGCAGGGCCTGGGAAAGCTTTTGAAACCCTAGCTGCACGTCCTGGTGCTTTGCCTGTTTGTTAGGGAACGCCTACATCCCATACCACCATGGTTTTCGCAGAAGAGAAACCGAGATGAGAAAGCCTGAAAGGAAACAGTCTGTTCAGAACTGGACAATGAAGGATCGGGTCTTCAAGGCTCTTTGAGGTATGTAGCTGGTACGCACCATGCTGTGCAGACATGCCCAGAAAGACCAAACACATACTGACATAGCGCAGAATTTGTCACATTAGTTCCAAACCCTGTTGTCACACCTGCCTGTTACGGCCCAGAACAAGGACTTGCAAGCTCTGTGATGAATACGATAAAGCCCTTTTGCCTGAGTTAACAGTATTTCTCCTGCTTCTGATGATGAAAGAAGTATAATAGGTAAAGGGGTTCCACATCCCGTCCCAAGACATGCACATCAGCACGTTCACACAGGATCTGTGGGATCGAGCAAGGAACTGACGGTTGGTTCAACTTGTCCCAATAAGCTGCAGTTGTTCTAGCGCATTTTGGAGGCAGCAGAACTGCTCGTACCTCTTTGACCTGCACCTGAAGTAATCAGCAGTTCATTTAAATGATACGGTCCTTTCGTGAGATGATTTGAACCAGCATTACAAAGAAGCCTGTGCTTTCCTGGAGTCTAAATCACTCGATAGTACTGGAATGGGTTTTTGGTAAGTACCACTGCCTGCCTCACCATTGTGTGCCCACAACAGCCTCCCTCCAGCAGCATGACTCGAGGACTCAGTGCCTTCCTGCCTGCTTGCCCCAGTCACAAACCCACAATTACCATTTCCTGCCTCTCCAGCATTTCTAGATCTCTGCTGCTGTTCCACACAACCTGACAGCAAAGATGATAAACTGTCACCGTGGGACCAAAGTTCGGGCATTTCATCCAGGGTAGTAACATACTGCGGCCTCTCCCCAGTCTCTGGTATTTCCCCCTCATCACTGTTGCCTTCACTGATGCTTTCCAAGTCTGCCCTTTCATCTGCATCACTGTCAGCCTTTGGTGACATGGTACCAGTCACAGTCCCTTGCAAAGCCAGTGCACCACCTGACTCCAACCTGTCCTCTCCTGATGTACTCTTTGTCCTTGTCAGGGATTTTAGATTCAAATTATGTACATCTTCATCAGCTTTCGCACCTTGGAGGGCATATTAGAAAGTGCCGTGGCACCAGCTGGGTGGTAGATAGACAGTTATGGGGAAGCAATTTGTCCTAATTCTGAGCCCTTGAAATCAGTGCTTCTCTTCCAAGTGTGTGTCACTTTTAGCTCCTTTGTGTGTGTTTTGAAGATCTCTGCTTACACGAAAAAAATAAACCCTCTGGGATTAAAGCATCGTAGTTTTGCAGACCTCTGGCTGCTGTACTGCCACTGCATATCAGTAGGTCACACTTCTTTATTCCCACACATCAACTCAGCAGCAACAATGGAGCCAAATGAAGCTTTGCTACTCATTTGGTTTCTGTGGTCTAGTACCTGCCAAGCGTTTGACCACAGCTCTTGGGCTTGTGCCTACAGCCTCCAGGATCCTGAGCTGGCTTGCATCCAGCTACTAGCTGAGCCTGCAACAGCTTAGCTGCTGTAGGCAGCACAGGCAGTGTGCAGATTTGGTTCACTGAGGCCACAGGCATGTTACATTCAGGCTGGATCTCCAGCTCTCATCAGCTCTTGAGGGAAAAGGGAATCCATTTGGGGATTGGTTTGTTTTTGCAGAAAGACCTAACAGCTCTTTTTTCATTTCTGTTGCCTTTCCCACATAATGATGATTTCATTTAGGGACATTCATAAAAACACTGGCATACTTGAAGGTGTTTTAGGAAACCAGGATACCTAGCAGAGACAGCCTAAAAGGTGCACCGATGTACCAAATGTATTTAACTGTGAAAGAGTAACATTTTTTAAACTGATTTTAAATCGTTTCAAAGTCAGTGAAGCATACTGCAAACAGAAATATGAAAGAGCAATAGAGTAAGAATGGACATTTTTTGTTGCAGAGACCAGTGGTTTTTTGGCTGCATCCACATCAGCCCTTTGGTCTGGATCAGAAGCGTGCAGTTCTCCATCCACCCCCACTTTGGTTTGCATCACAGATCATGGATCAGACTCCCCTGGATGAAGCCAAACTGCAATTTGCACACCAAGAGTGTGCCTAATGCACTGCTGCCCCAAATGTATGTTCAGTCTGTGGAATCAGAGTAGAGCAACCCCAAAGCAAAGAAACCCCACTACCCTGAAATGTGCGTATGGTGTAGGTGGGTCCTTGGCACCAGCTGCTTCACATTGTAGAATCTCTCCTAGAGAAACAGAAGCAGTCCACACCACTTTAAAATACAAACAGCATATCACAACCCCTTCCATTCAACTGGGAAGCTGAGAGGATAAACTGAGCAGCGGAGAAGACACCCTTAGCATCTGCTCTCTGTGTGGGAAGCTGCAGCTAGCCCACCACTGGAGTTCTGCTATTACTACTACCATGTATTAGAGTAGCACATAAAGGCCCTTGATAGGGATTAGGCCTCTATTTTAGACACTGCTCAAACTTAATAAAGTAGTCCCTATCCCCAACAACATGGACAGACAAAATATACTGAGCTATAGCCTATTTGTAAAGGGGGCAAGACAGAGCAGTTACCAATACTTCTCCACACTAGGCATAAATGGCAACACAAGTGAAAAATTGCTTTGGTCTCATACTTGCCCAGATTCGAGCTCACCACTAAACTGCAAATGAACTGGCACAATTAGTCAGCTCGTCTCAGCTGAGGGCAGCTCTGAGAATGCAGAAACGCTGGAGGTTGGGAGCGAGGTGGGACTGCCAAATTGGCCAGGGACACCTCCTGCAGTCTCTCTCTGCCAGCTGCTGGCTCCAAAAGCCTCTGCCAGGAGACCTGTGCCTTCCTAAGCACTAAATCCACCCCTGACAGCAAATGAACGTCTTTGATCTGTATGAATAAATTTCAGAATGTCCTATGATTACAGCTTCGTAATATTCTGGAAGCAGATGGCAGGCACAGCTGACAGTGACGGTAGTTGTAAGTGCAAATAGGAGGTGGCAGAGAGGAGGAGAGATACGGAGTTGGCTTAGGAAAACAGTGGAAGAAAAGGAGCTCTTATTTTGAAGATGCAACCAAATGGTGAAAGCAGGTAGGGAGGATTCAATTGTTACTGGAAGAAAAACATCCAGCTCTTCTTCTTGAGCATAGTACAGCATGTGCTTAAATCTCTTACTAAACAGAAGAGAGCGGGACAGAGAGAGCAAGAGAAAGACATTAATACATTCAAGTGCACTTGACCCTTAGGAATGCCACTCTGCTCTCCCAGGAAATAAACAGCAGCAGGCATTTCAGAAACTAACAGTCAGCGCCTGGATAAACACACACAATAAATCCCAGCTCCCCCAGGACACCTTCTTACTTCTGGATCAGGTGATAAAGTTCAGTGCTCTGTGATAAAGCTCTTACTTTTCCAAATCATGTCAGGAAACAAAGCAGCTAGCATTTATTAGTTGATCATACCAATGCTTTAAAAATCATTACACCCCCACTACAATCTTTGAGGTGATGCATACTTCATTAAGATGCAAGAGGGAGTGTGAAACCATCCATGGTGCTAAGTGAAGTTCTTACAATGTCTCTTCAGAACACTTCCATTCTCACTCCAGTCAGCAAGTAGAGATTATTTCCTTCCTGCTACCATCTAAAGAGTTAATCAATAGAGAGGAAATCTCAAGAAAGACACTCCATATGGCTCCCCCTCCCTGCTACTCCCCTCTCCCCCCCGCCCCCCGTTTTTTTTTTAAACATAGCATACATCAAAGTAAAACCTGACATGCGCTGCCCTGAAGCTCTCTGCAACATGCTTTTAGGGTTTGGAAATTTCATTTTCTACCTTATGATGATTACACAAGAGAGGATGAAATGCTTGCTTTGAGGTTCATCTTAGACAGAGATGTAGTAAACGTTGTGGCTTCCCACTGCAATGGAACAAATTCTTTTGTAGATGGGTGGGGGGGGAGTATGTGGTCTAGTTTACATCTGAGCACTTGGTTATGGGTGTAGATGACATATGGGGAGTATCTGGAAAAGCAGAAAGGGGGAGAAAGAGGAGGAAGAAAAGGACTGGTGGCTCAGTCAGTGAAGAACTCGTTTTTGCTCTAAATGCAGTGCACCCTAGTTGAAAACTGGTTTCTTGTTGCCACTGAACTGCAGCTGTCCATACACAAACACACACACAAACAAAATCCCAACCCTATAATAAATAATTCATCATATTTTACAGTTTATCCTCAGCTAAGTCCCAAGAGTGAGACAGCATGAAGACAGAATTACCTCTGCCTTGTAACAAAAAGTTTGTTCCTCCAGGTACACAAGACAAGATGGAGGTCATTTTAATCATGCCATGCTGTGCTGGATTGCTTGTTTGCTTTTTTGTGGGCCACTGTTGTTCAGAAGGGTCCACGCTGAGGCTGATGAAATCATCTTACTTCCAGCTGCTAAGTAGGAAAAAACAGCTTTGTGTTGCCCTGATGTTCCTTTCATGAAGTTCATAAAAATTCCAAAGTACATCCATACCTAAAAAAGAGAAGGCCATCTGCTCAAAACTTCTGACTTAGATATGGTTTCACACTGATCCCTGAGTGAAAGATTCTCCTCAGGTTTACCTGTCAACAACATCCAGTGCTTTGGCTCTCCTTTAAAAGTGTCTTTTAAATTACTTTAATGTCTTGACATATAAGTCCACCTTCAGTGCATGAATAGTCTTCCTCTGCCCCATCAGAGTGGGATGGCATTAATCCCAGAGACGCTGGGGCAGAGCCTTCCTGAGAGCACAGTAAGGTCTGGGACAGTGCTGGGACCAGGACACTCCTCTCCTGGGCAGTGCAGTCATTACCCTCCTCTGTGCTCCTCACTTGCTCTGGCTTACCCAGCTAGCCAACAAAAATGTCACTGCACCACTGACAGTACAGAAAGCAGACATCTGGAGTACAGTTCCTCTATGCCCCAAATGAGCTGAAGATCAGAGCAGATCAACCACTGAGAGCAGCATGCAAACCGAGCAACAGAGTACAGCAAGGCTAGGCAAGCCTGCCTAGGTAGGGATGACATGGAAAAGAAAACTTCTCAGGTTCTCTTTCAGGGCCATATGCAGTAGGATTCATGGCAGACTCATTCTGAATACTAAGAGCTGGCATCGATGCTATGCTCTGAAGTGGGCGCTCAGCTAGATCCACTGCACCGAGGTCTAATGAACATCTGTGTATTAACTGGACACTGGACATTAACTAGGTGTCACGATGACAATCGTGGGTTGGCTTCCCATCTTGCCCATTTCACATGACATGGTCTTTTGGGAATTTAGTGATACTGCTTGAGAGTCTTTGCAGTAGATGCGTGGCACTTGCATTGTGTAGGCTGGTTGGTCTGCAAGACTGGAGCCGCTAAATATGCTGTTTAGCTTGACTGATGGTGACTGTAACATTTGCTCTGATGCTATGGGCAACCTATCTTGGTGTTTTGCCTGTCTCTGCATAAGATTTGGGTCATGGTGAATTGATCTCATTTTTTGCAGTTTACACCCCAGCTTTAACCTTTGGCTGTTGGCAGATCAGTCTCTTCCCAACAGCTCTGTTCATCAAGCATTTAGACTTACATCCTGGCAGTAAAGGTTAGGGGCCTCTTCTTTCAGCTTCTCGTACAAATAAATAGCAGTATTGTAAGGAGGCAAGAGCACATTAAAAACCTTGAATCAACCCTGAATGCAGCCAAGCCTTTCACACAGCAAGGCCTACTTCCATCAGAGCTGAAGACAGCCTTACCCTGTGAAAAGCCTCTTCATTTCACCTCCCCTTTCCAGCTTCTCCAGTAGAATCAATCACACCTTGGGAGTGGGGGGAAGAAAGACATAAAGCCCGTTTCAGAATGGATGTATTTGAATTAATTCAGCAGCTACAGAGTTGGAAAATTTGAGGAAGATTCACACGTGGCCCTGCTATAATGTTGGGAAAATGTTGTGAAGCACCAGACTGTCAGAGCCAAGGGTTTATTTGTATGTCAATTCCCCCTGTACCGGTTCTCCTGGGGACTGCAGTATCCTCTTGCAAACCATCAGCAAGGTCACCTACGCTGATTATAACAAGGGGTTGAAACTGGGGCTTCTACTTGAACAGTTGTACTGAAACACAGAGAAAAAGGGATTGTTTCCAGATATCCAAACATCACTGGGCTTTAACCTGTGACCCAAGAGCTGTTTGATGCATATTTGGGAAAGTATTGAGTGTACTGTACCTTTGCCCCACAGAGGCTGAGACTGCTTCTGAAACATCGTATTTTAGTTCACTTTGTCTTGGAAATAGTGAAGTAGTTAGCATTCTACCTTAAAATAATTGGACTGTAACTGCAAGTGACTCAGGACCTGTTTTACACACAGCTGAACTGTCCATGGGGAAGGAATGGTATGGTTAGGTGAAGAAGGTCACGTTATCAGCCCTCCCATCAATAAATTCTCCTTACAGAAGTCATCCTTAGCCTGTAAACATTTTGCTTTTCAATGTCCTTGTTTCAGTTAGGACTGTGATTTTCCTACAAAACCATTTTTGGGCAGTAAAACCACTATGTGAATATTTTTTCCATAGCATATGACCTGGTAACTAATTGGGCTGAAGCACCTTACTAAAGTAAGTTTTAAGTACAAGCGCTGCCTTTTCAAGGCATGACAAAGCCTTATGCATAGGAAGATTCTCCAAGTGCAAGCAAGGCTGTGGTCCAGGCAGTCGTGAGGAGTGGTATCAGCCTAACAGTTTAGGCAATCCAGACCTCAGTTTAATTATTGTTTTAAAAATGTGTATCTCCATTTCCTGTTACACTGACTTCTACATGTCTTTACAGGTGTGGAAAGGCTTTCAGGAGTTCACAGTACAGCCAATGTGAATGCTGTAATGTTGCCTGATGCTCAACTGCCTATCTCTTTGGTTTCAATGACTTCATCTGTGAACACTAAAGCTCCTTCTTCGTTTTTCAGAATTGTGTTTGTGCTGTCTCCCTAAGATTTTATTTGGGGCATATTATGAGCAAACGTGGGGAGAAGAAGAGAAATTAACTGTGGAAGTTAATCCTCTGGCTTTTCCATTCTGCCTCAACGCCTGTCTCCTCTACCTTGGTGCAGCAGCCTGGATCAATCCCTCCTGGTTTACTTCAGGTATGTAGGCCTTCTATTCATGTGCAAACCAACTTCATAAATGTAGTGTTAAAACATATGTGCCATTTATCAGGAGAGTTCACTTCTAAAAACTTAAAACTAAAAAGTTACAAAAGCAGCAAAACTCCAACATTAAAATCACACAGTAGACTGCCTAGTTAGAAAGGCAAAATCTCACACTGGTTAGTGTGAGTGTCCAAGAATAACAGTCATATTTGCTTTTCTCTGACACCTTGTTATACTTATGATGTGAATTGGCAAAATAGACAGCCTATTCCTCACCATTTTCTCCGTTTGCCACAGCAGAACAGCAGTATCACTATCTTTTCTCATGCACTCTCTATACATTGTGTAAGGCAAAGTTAGACTAATAGGAAGGAAATAATGATTAATAATTTCATGTTTCATTAGAGGATTATCTGTCTTGAATGAATTGCCAATAAAGTAGAATGAAAGCTCTTATCTGAAATTTTATGTCTATCAGGAATACATGAATAAACAAGACAACTTTTGCATGAGCAGAAAACGAGCACCTTCAGCACCAAATGTGAGATGGTTCACTGTGCAAATATTTTACTGTCTATCAAAAATGAATCCAGAGTCTTCATTCAAAGTCATGAAGTATTAAGGCTCTGTCTAAGGTATCAGCTCTCTGCTTGTCCAGAAGGTGAATCCTCTGAAGTATTCTTTCTACTCTCTATGACATTCTATGCTCCCATACGCATATGAGCACACACCCATGTGTGCTTTAGACTGCCTGGTTTAGATCAATTTCTTAATGTTCTAATTGCCAACAGAAGACCCAGCTTAGCCTATTTTTTTCATGTTTTCTGGTGACACCCTGTGTCGTATATGTTGAAAGGAGTTCTTACTCATAATAACAGGCTTTTGAGGTTTTCTGCTGCCCTTCCTGTGTGGTATTCCTATGTCTAACAGGCAGAATTTAATCACAAGGTTTTACATGAAGGTAAGAAAACCACAAAGAGCTGGGCTAAGCTGAGTAGAGTCAAGCTCAACCATTTTAGTTGATTCCTCCTAAACATACCAGGCCTCAGCCTTGAATTAAATCACCCCAGTGGCATAACTACAGTCTGAAAAAGAGATTTCTATAAGGAGTATATTAATATATTCCCCATGCAGATATGTGATTTTTGTGCCCTGATCCATTTAAATAGCAATCCAAGTTAATTTTAAAATAAAGGGAGAGTCCATCATTTAGGATATTATGCAGTGTCTCTTCCTGTTTTATCACAAGCTCTCGCTGCAGTCATCGCTAACAAAGATCTCATAAAACACACCTTCTATACCCAAGAAGCCATTCCAACAAACTAACAGCCTTGAAGCACGGTGCTTTCAGGTGCTCTCTTTGGACTGTGTAACTGACCACAGCAAACAACATGGACCTTGTGAAGAAAGGGATTCCTCTCAGCTTCCCCATTTGAAAGTGAGCTGTACCTCTGGAGAACCAAAGGACGAGCAGTTCATTTCACATGTCTGTCTGCGGAGAGCAATGTAGTGTCAGGGCCCCAAAAACATCTGACTGAGGCCATGCATAAATTGGTCCTGAAAGTGAAAAAGTGACAGCAATATCAAAAAAAGGTCAGGAATGACATTTTCTTGTTCCTTTCATGATAGGAACTTCCATGACTTTTTATTTCAAATTCAGAAGGAAACACATCTTGGGCTGCAGGTTATTGCCTCTGACACATTCCTCCCAAAACAGTGTGGGCTCCCAGTGACACTCCACACTCCTTTGCAGATGTTTTCAAAACACTTTCAGCTTTAACACCCAGGCAAGGTGGCCTGAGTGGCTTCATCCACACATTGTTCCCATAATAAGCAAATAATCACTAATGCATTAATTGCTAAAGTGCTCTTTATCAATTAAGTCCTTATCTGTCATTGTGAGTGTGTGTGCTGTTTCCAGTGATGAAAGAGATCCTAGAATCACAGAATCATAGAATGGCTTGGATTGGAAGGGACCTTATAGATCACCTAGTTCCAACCCCCCTGCCATGGGCTGGGACACATTTCATTAGACCAGATTGCTCAAAGCACCATCCAACCCGGCCTTGAACACTTCCAGTCATGAGGCATCTACCCTCTTTCAGTTTAAAGCCATTACCCCTTATCCTGTCACTACATGCTTTTGTAAAAAGTCCCTCTCCAGCTTTCTTGCAGGCCCCCTTTAGGTACTGGGATGCTGCTACAAGGTCTCCCCGCAGCCTTCTCTTCTCCAGGCTGAACAGCCCCAACTCTCTCAGCCTTTCCTTGTAGATGAGGTGCTCTATCACTCTGACCCTTTTTGTGGCTTTCTCTGGACCTGCTCCAACAGGTCCATGTCCTTCTTGTGCTAATGGCTCCAGAGCTGGATGCAGGACTCCAGGTGGGGTCTCACCAGAGCAGAGTAGAGGGGTGGGTGGAATCCCCTCCCTCGACCTGCTGGCCACTCTGCTGGGGATGCAGCCCAGGACACAGTTGGCCTTCTGGGCTGCGAGCGCACACCATCGGGTCACGTTGAGCTTCTCATCAGCCAGCACCCCCAAGTCCTTCTCCTCAGGGCTGCTCTCAATCTGTTCTCCAGCCAGCCTGTATTTCTGCTTGGGATTTCCCTGACCAGTGTACAGAACCTTGCACTTGGCCTAATTAAAGATACAAGTCCTTACCCCAAAGGTTTTTACCGTTTGACTCTCACTGACCTGCAAAGTTACAAAATCTCAATAGCTCACCCAGGTAGACAGGATATGTGAGGCTGCTCAGCATACTCATTGCTATGCAAAGCATACTGAACAGCAATGGTCATCACCAGTTTGGTAATTATTCCTCCATTTTGTCATTTCAATATGCCTCTGGTGTTGCATGGAAAGCTCTGCTTCTCAACTATATTTATGGGTATTCTCAGATGTTTGCAGTTATTGTGTAGCTCTGATTAATACTTCCTCCTCTCTGACACAGAAGGAGCTGCATTCTAATACTGTCTTTATTATTTTCCATCAGATTCCATACTTCTGCATTTAAAAAAAAAAGTGTAAATCAAGGAAGTAGCATTGGGGGTCCATAAAATGTGAGACCATGAAAATGTCATCACTGTACATTTTATTTTCCTGTCTACTCTGAATCTCCCAAATGTTGTTAGTTTATTTATAGCTGCATTGTTGATTTGGGATACCTTATTCTTATGAGGCAGTCTGGCCCAGACTTCCAGCTCCACTTGCATGGTTTAGGTTGTGTTTGGAATGGTGATTTCAGCTTCCCTCTCCATATGCAAGCTCATGTTCATCCGTCAGTCCCTTTGGTAAGCTTAGAGAATGCACTGAGTATTGTTAATTGCATTTTTCCCAAATCTAGCAAAATCATTATATCTTCATCACACTATTTCTACGCATTCTAATATTCTTCAGTGACCTATGCTATTTTTCCTTTGACCAGAGCAGGCAGTAACAGGCTTCACAGAAGACCTCAGCAATGAAAATCACCTCAAACAATTGATTTCAGTCCAGCCCTGTGTGAAAGATTTGTATGAATCAGCTTGCCTTTCAAAAAGATAGAACAGCTATCACCTGGGTCTCTATTTTCTTTCATAATAAAATTTGTAGCAATTAACGGCCAGGCAATTTTAGCCTCCCTTAATGGGAAGTCACAGCCTGGTTCTATGTTGGCCTTCTCTTGAATCACAGAATGCAATCAATACAAGCACAACTCTTGGTTCAGGCTGCAAAAAACAATGGCAACTATATCTGTGCATTTCAGTAATGAAATGATTGCTTTTTCTCTTATTCTGTGGTCCTCAGATTAATAACAGCCTACAGGATTTATAGCTTCCAGCTGCGAGTCCTGTATAGGCTGAAGGAAACAACCCAGATCAATTTCAACAGTTCTATAATGCCTCCATGACTAAAACACTGAATTCAGTATTATATTATGACAAAATTTTTTCAGATGTATGCTATCGCATACTTCAAGGTAGTAACTCACCTTATTTAACAGGAGTTACCACAGATTTACTACAATTTATCTGAAGAGAGGAAAGTGTTCTTTGTCTAGCAGCTGGGGAATGCCCTCTGTGTGTGTGTGTGTATGTAAAACACGTCTTTTTCTATATTTCTATAACAATGGTTGATGGAGGGGAGAATGAAGGGAACAATTAAATCAGAGGTAGTTCCATTAGGTTGCTGTTCAAGAGGTGGTCAGAGCCATTGCCAAAGCATTCTGAGTGACTCTTCCAAACCCATTTATTGTGATAGCGAAGACAAATATCACAGTTTATATCTAACATCTGAACTGTCAGGCCAAGTAAAATGACGGATTAGTAAGGCCATGGACACAATAGTAGAGAGAAAGTGAAATATAATGATGCCAGAGCCAATCCAGGTTGCAGAAAAAGAAGCTGGAATAGAAATAGCAAGAAAGCTTATCATAGATTCCCCAGCTGGGGAGGAAAGATTCATCCTGCTGTTTAACATACGTATTAGTGTTTCATCAGTTCTTTGTTGGTGAATGAAGTGCTACCTAAAGTATTATTTTTAGACAAATTGAGCTTTCATTTGTTACCAGTACTGTAACTTGTCTTTTTGGAATAACCCATGAAACAACAAACAATGCACTATGCACTCCTATAATTATTGCTAATAATATTCAGCATGCATGTATTTTCCTTCCTCATTTTGGATATGATAAAGTTAGTCCAGTACTTTCTGCATGAATTTCTGTAACAGTCAAAGCAAAAGTACAATACATTCTCAAGCATAAGTGTCCTGATAGAATATCCAGCTTTGCAGAGTTCATTTATCAGAATATGTCACCTGGTGGGTGGTGTAAATACAGAAGGAATTGTGACAAAGGCACTTATCACACTCTCAGAGTCACAACTGATCCAACACATTACATTTTAAAATGCAAGGGTTATACACTAACAACAAGTCACGCTGTGTAATGTGTAATAAGAAGGATATAATTAGAAAAGTTTTATCTTATTATCATAAAAAGTGTTTTATTATTCATCCTTTGTCTTCGAATCCTATCGTGGCATTTTACAATGCATGATGCAATAATGACTAAAGAGGAAGAAGCGGTGATTAAAACAAGAATCATAAGGCAGCGGCCAGGTAGTGTTCAGATGCAGAGGATGGAAGCAGGATGTGCAGATGGAGATAATGAGAGGAGGCATGTCCACGAGCCAGCCCGCACGCTTCGCCCACCCTGGAAGAAGCAGCACTGGCTGGACAGCAGACATGAGCAGGCTGGCTCCCACCAACCCGTTCTCTTTCCAGGAGCAACGCTGCTGGTCAGCCTGGCAAAATCTCAACACTCCAAGACACTGTTGTTTGAAAGATTCAAGCTCTGTACAGCCTTATGTTGACTGGCCGGTGGTACGAACATGTTCAGTCCTTGCAGATCATGTAAAGGAAACAGCTCACCTAAGCTACTGCATGGTGCAGGCTCACACTTTTTCCTTCCGGTATTGTGGAGGTTAGTCTAAATCCGTGTCTTAGCACTACCTTACAAATGAAACGCTTTTGCTGAGCACGCCTAGGCAAAAAGCACAATGAAGTCCATGCTTGATTCATAGCATGGACACACCTTAGCTCAAAGTGCATGATGCTACACTTTTTTCAGTGCCAGCTTTCCGTGCCTGAAGCCAGTTATTCTTCAGTTACACCTGCAGCGATGATGAGAACAAGTGTATTTCATCCTGTTCTTTCAGTAATTCTAACCTTACATGGTGGAGGAAGCACCTTCTTTCAGGTGATGCAATGGTCACAAGTTCACAACATTGCTTGGAAGACCTGAAGAAACCTGACAGACATTGATCCCCTTTCCTGGTGACTCAAATTCCTCCACTGGACTCCCTTATACCCCTACCAGATCTGCCAACAGGCTAACGTTGTCCATGAACATCTACTGAAATACCCCCAAAACATGGAAAACATTTCTATTGCGATTCTCCACATCTTTCCTACCAATATACAAAGAAACAAACAAATACATAAATAGCCTGGAAAGGCATGTTCTCTTCTGCCACGGCATTTACAAGAACAGTGAGGGGCAACATACTTATTTTTTAAGATGACATCCTTCAAGGTATTGCCATCTCAGCTTCTATTGCATCATCAGTTTGGCAGCTTTCTTCGCAGCTTCTAGAATTAGTGACAGAGGCCTCAGCTCAGATGAGCACATGCTTTAAGTCTCACTGAGTGCTGGGGGATTTAAGCACATCCTTACAGTTAAACATATACTTGTCCTTTCACAGTGCCACGTCCATCACTTCTGTAAGCAGGTATGTCTTCATTAGAAAAAAATAGATTTGCTTTCAGCAGAGAGGATTTGAAACTGCTCTTTTGAGTTTTTCTACCGGCATTGATTTCTAGCTCAAGCTGTTTTATCAAAAGTGACTTGTAAAAGCATCATATGTCACAGCTGAGTGGGAGGGGACAGAAGGAGTAAGCAAGTAATCAGGAAGATGTAATTCTATAGATTTACAGGCCACTGTGACAGGGAAATGAGACCAAAGTTGAAAACTCTTTGTCAGCATCTCCACCTTTTATGAACTGGAGCAGACTGAATATGTTTGTCAGCAGAGCTCAGCTGACACAGCAAGGCACAGAAGGAGATGCTTCTTTCAGGCGAGAGTCCATGGATCTTTTTTATGTTGGTAAGTCAAGACAGAAAACTCAAACTTCATCACAAGTTCGTAACCAAGTTCAGTCCTGAACCCCTGTTTAAAACCAGCACACCATCTGCTGAACAAAATCCAGCTTGGTTCCGATTTCTTTTGCAGATTCTGATCTTGAATGCAGTCACAAAACCCATGCAGCATCATTGGTTTATGCTATAATTAATTTACCTGCCATTTAACTTGTCCCAAGATTATGCGTGATACTACCTGATAATTCGTAGCCATCTTCAAGTAACTCTAATTCACCATACGAATCACTGAGATTAACAGATCTATGTCTGCTGCTCTGAAGTGGTTATTTCCCATGCTTAGTATCTGTGGTCTTTGGTAAACACTTCATATTCTATCTATTCTTGATATTATTGAAAAGTTTATTTGCTGACATATATACGCCAGTGTTATCTGCATTCAAATGTCAACTTCACAGAATGTTGGTTAGAGCACATTAATTCAAGCAGAATAAGGGTAAGGTGATATCTTGGCTTTCCCAAGTAGGAAATATTTAGATTTTAGTATTTTCTGTAGTAGTGCACCCAAGGTGAGGTATTAGTGGCAGTGTAATACACTAATGTAAGCAGTGACTGGAAATGCTGCTATGCAGTGCTATACTATGGCAGTATTGCACTGTAGATATCACTGGCTTCTCTACTGAACTGGAAAAATGCAGTTAAATTACAGTATATCTCCTCAAGTTCAGCATTTAAGTTTTCTTATAAATTACATAGAAAATCTTCTATTTAAAGCTAAGTTAATTTTGTTGACTGTTGATACATGGTTCTTCTCTCCAGGAGGAAGAAAACATTAACAGCCTTTAACAATGTAAATGTCTCGGTGCCTTTTAAGATATCAGTGCTTTAGATATACAGCTGTTAAAAAATGCTGTCATCATAGAGATACTGGTCACAACTCAATAGACAAGGTTTCAAAGAAGACTCTTTTCTGTGGAGAAAAGAGCAAAATCATTACTGATGGCTACATGAAAACCGCATCAGAAAGCATTCGTATAAAAGTAGTTTTACAGATACACAAACTAGGATTTGCCAGTTGTCACAAAATTGTTTTGGCTGGATATTGCAGGACTCCGCCGTGCCATCTTCCCTCTCAGACACCTCAATGCCTCTTTTCTGTTTTAGGGCCTTATTCAACAAAACACTTTTACCATTAGTAACTTCATGCATGTAACTGAAAGTCATCTCGTGTGAGTTCTGTCTGGCACGTGCCACAGATTACTAGTGCTTTAGGCAAGGTATGGATTGTGGATTAACTGTGGTCAGCAGCTCAGCCCCACACCTGATCACTTCCCTCACCACAGTGGGACAGTGGAGAGAACAGTAAGAACAAAAGCAAGGTAACTCAGAGGTTGAGATAAAAATAGAGTTTCATAACTGAAGTAAAGAGGAAGAAGAAGGAAAACAACAACAAAATGAAAAAAACCCCAAGTGATGCAAAGGCAGTCATTCACCTCCCACATGCAGATTCATACTGTCCTGGTTTCAGCTGGGATAATTTTCCTCCCAGTAGCTGCTGTGTATTGAATTTAGTAGGAGAAGAATGTTGCTAAGAAATTAGGGACTTTCTTCATTTTCCTGTATTCAGCTAATGAGCAGGCGTGCAGGAGCTGGGAGGGAGCACAGCCAGAAATATAGCCAAGGTGGCCAGTGGAAATACTCCATCCCATAGACTTCATGCTCAGTTTATTAATGGGGGTTGGCTGGGGGTCAGAAATCCTCTTTTCCAGCAGTTTCAACTATCCTTTCTTGTCCGGGAGTTCGAACTTTTCCAGGAGTTTCATCTTTTTCAGGAGTTTGTGAAATTCAAAAAATCCACAAATTACAAATTCCAGGTTCTGCGATCGCTGCTCGGGGACCAGCTGCAAACAGGTCATCAGGTGGTGAGAAAACAATATTGTATGTAGTTTGTTCTACACATTTATTATTATTATTGTTAGCAGTAGTAGTTGTAGTATTTACTTGGTTGTCTTATTAAACTGTCTTCACCTCAACCTACTAGTTTCCCCTTTTGTCTGTTTCTTCTCCCTGTCCTGCTGGGATGGGAAGGAGAGTGGTGAGCGAGTGGCTTTCTAGCACCGAGTTGCCAGCTGCTGGGTTAAATCACAACAGAAACCCAGCCAGTCTCCAAGCAATGGCTACCTTCAAAAAAAACCTCCCCTCCATTTCTATTGCTCATCGTGACTTTCTATAGCAGGGGATACCCCTTTGGTCAGTTTGGGTCAGGTGTCCTGGTCACATCCTCTCCCAACATCTCATGCTCCCCCAGCCTGCTTGCTGGGGAGGCAGAGCTGGGAAATGAGAAAGCCCCAATGCTGTGGAAGCCCTGCTGAGCAGCAGCCACAATGCTGGTGTGTCATCACCACTGCTTTAGTCACAAATCCAAAACACAGTGCCATCCAGAAGAAAATTAACTCCATCTCAGACAGACCCAGTGTAATATGTTTACATTGGCATCTGTGCTTCCCATATATAGTCCTTAGTAAGTATGGGACTTGACCCTGCAATCAGACCACGCACAGCTGCACTGGTTTCAAGGAAAGCACACCAGAGCAGCTCCTTAGCACAGGATCAGATCCTTGGATTGTGAATATCCTAGAAATAAAATTTCCTACTTCCTTAATCAGCTCTTTACGGGTATGGGACTTGCCTCTGAAAATGATTTTTTTCCCTACGTAAACAGAGCAAATATTTTGAGTATTTGATATTCAAAATGATGGCTATTACATTTTCCCCACATTTACAGCTTCTTCTTGCAAAAAATGCAACTCTTCCATGAAACATGAAAACCACAAATGGGCAGAAAAACTTTGTTTTAGGTGGCAAAAAACACAATGGATTTGAAACAAGCAAGTGAAGTGCCACCAGCAGACCTAATCCCTCTTGACAGATGTCTTGCCAAGGCGGCTGCAGTTTAAAGGCTGTCTCATCAGTCACCAGCGTTGACTAATGAAAGACAAGAAAGACAAGCAAAGGACTGGAGGGGTTCAGTGGTGCTGCCTCACTCGAAACTGTGTGCTCCAGACAACATGGGGAATTTCTCTGGCTGTTCAATGCTCTCTGCCTTCATGGGCTTTATAGAATAAAACTGATCTACAAAAACTTCAGTCCCATTAGTTCATGGGTTTTAAACAGTCACCTAAAGCACAGTCCTGAAAACTGATATCTACAGGAGTTATGCTAAAACAGCACTGTGAGTTAACCCCGGAGGTCAGCTAAGCACCATGCAGCCACTTGCCACTTCCCCACCACCAACCCCAGTGGTATGGGGAAAGACAAACAGAAAGCGTAAAACCAAAAAAAACTCATGGGTCAAGGTAAAAATAGTCTAACACATGAAGGGGAAGTGGAAGAAATAAAGAAGACAAAACAAAGCCAGTGATGCAAAGACAATCACTAACCACCTCCCATGGTAGACCGATGCCCCACCAGCTCCTGAGCAAAAGATAGCTAATCTACCTAAACCCCCTCCCCTCCATTTTATTGCTGAACAGGACACTGTACAGCATGGAAAATCTCTTTGGTAAGTTTGGGTCATCTGCCTGGTTGTGTCCCCTCTCAACCTCTTGCACACCCCAGTCTGTTCGCTGGGGAGGGCAGAGCAAGCAGAGGCAGCTTTGATGCTGTGCAAGCACTGTTTAGCAGTACCTAAAACATTGCTGTGCTATCAGCACCACGGCAGCTGCTATGGAGAAAATGATCTCCATCCCAGCCAGACCCAGTAAAAATGCTTTAAATCAGTAACTGCCCACTGGCAGATGATCCTAACTATGGCCTAACTGGTGAATGCACAAGTCCTTTCAGTCTGCCCTTTGGCAGTCCCATGCTTTCCATTGTCATCATGTTACATTTTCAAATCAAAGACAAATGTCTCTGGGCTCTGCGTGTAGTGACTGTAAGACAAAATAGCTTTTGCAATGAACAGATGTAAAGTGCTTGAAATCAATTTTTCTAATATGGCCTGGTCCTGCTTTCCTGGACAGGAGCTTCTGTTTCTAATGGAAGATCTCTATAGGGATTTACCTGTAGTGGCACAATTTCGAACTTTCACACCTTAATAAAACAGCAAAATTAAATTGAATTCCTGTCTTCAGTTCACTTATCATAGCTATGACAAATTGGTTTAACTTCTTCAGTTAAATTCTACCCAAAAGCTTCTGAATAATTTGCACTTGATGGGAATTATATCACTGACACTGAAATAGTAACTTCAGTGAGGGTGACAGTGGGACTAACTCCTTTGAAGTCACTGGAGTTGTGGTTGCTCACATCAGGCTTAATGAAACCACTAATGTTTTCTGGAAGTTGCAAAGCTTCATTAGCTCTGGGCAATGCAATGGCTCAGGTTCTTGGGTTGCTATCTGTCTATTTATAAAGTGACAGTTGCCATGGTATCTGAGCACCACTGGAAAGGCAGCTTGTTGCTGCAGGCCTATAAGCAGCACCCAGCCTAGATGAGCTCTTAAAAATATTATCATGGCAGGGCTGTTCAACAGTATACACGTGCTGACTGAAAATAAAATGAGTTAACGTGAACTTGGGCTCTCTGGAAGTGGTGATTCTGAACTTCCCAAAACTGCTGAAAAGCAAGAAGCCCAGTCCCTTGTTTGCTGGGCAGGTCCTGTTGCAAAAAAAAAGATGGATGTTACCTGGACTGCCAGCTGTGCTTAAGAACAAAAATGACCACAGCTGCTCTCTTTAGGGATGACTCATTGACAGCAGTATACATTCAGGTGCATGATATAAACACAATCACAGCACTGGATCCCATTGCAGTTGTAGGCACAGCTTCACTTACTGAAGAATCTCTGAACAGGCTCAGGCATGACCTGAAAAGCAGAGTGCTCAGAACCTGCCAAGCCAGCTGCAGCCAAGGCATGGACAGGTATCAAGCATACCTTATGATAAAAACTCTGGTGCCTATGCACTTTGGATGGGTCTATGTACAAACTGGACATATCTGGGTCCACCACACAGGGGGACTACATACAGGAGGCTAAACAGCTGGAGAGCAGCTTGTCAGAAAAGGTGCTGAAGGTCCTGGTGGACAAGTTGACCATAAGCCAGCAATGTGGCCTTGTGGAAAAAAAGGCAAATGGTATCCTGGGTTGCATTAGGAAGAACACTGTGAACAGGTCAAGCGATGTGATCCTTCCTCTCTGCTCAGCACTGGTGATGCACATGCAGATGCTGGGTCCAGGTCTAGGCCACCATGAACGTCCTGGCACGAGTCAAACAACAGGCCACAGATGTGATGAAGGGACTAGAGCACCATTCACAGAAAGAGAGGCTGGGAGAGCTGTGATTGTTCCACCTGGAGAAGAGAAGGGTCAAGGGGGTTAAATACACTTAAATACCCAGCGGGAGAGAATAAAGAAGCTCCTTCTCAGTAATATCCAGTGAAGGGAGAAGAGGCAGTGGGCACAAACCAAAATAAAAGACATTCCATTTAACCACAAGAAGAAAAAATATTTCTGCTGTGAGGGTGATCAAACACTGGAACAAATTGTCCAGAGATGAGGTGTAGTCTCCATCCCTGGAGATACTGAAAATCAACCAGAAGTAGCCCTGAGCAACCTGCTGTACCTGACTGCTAAAAGTGCCCACCAGCCTCAGTGACAGTGGTTCCGTTACCCTCATGGACTGCATGCTTTCTTTTAGTTTCCAGGTGCCCAAACTCTTCCATGTTAAGAGACTTAGCTATTCTGTCCTGACTGCCAACCTGCATAACAAGGACAATACTTGTTTATTTTATTAAAATTAAAGGGAAAGGGCAAAAATTCTAGTTAATACAATCTTTATCCAAATCTGTGAGTGAAATTTTACCATGGAACAAAATTCATATTATGGTTGAACGTTTGCAGAAGTTAATGAAATACCTCCTCAGTGTATAAAACAAGGTGTAGCACACAGAGCTGTACTCTGTCACACAATCAGATACTCTAAGCTGGATAAATTTCGTATAAAGAAATTTCACAATGGAGAAAGTTGAACAGTACATGAAGCAAATTCTGACTTTTCAACATTAGAAGAAAAAGAACCTCTTGTAAATCTGAGGACTGTGGAAAAATCATTCCAGCAGTGGTGAAGAACTTCTAAGGAAGGACAAACGGCAAGGTTTCAGTTAAAATTTAACTAACACGTTTCAATTAACCCAGCCTAAAGAACTTACCCTACTGAAAGTGCAAGTTAGTGTATTTAATTTCATCTTCACTGGGTATGGGCTAATCTTCAGAGAAAATATAACAAGTCCACCACCTGTACCAGTTCTTTCAAAAACTTAGACATCTTCTGTAACATCTCTTACATGAGCATCTACAAGGACTGGTTTTCTCTGTTGAGGAAGCACTTCAGCATGATGCACACCCGATTTTCAGCACTTGCAGACTTGCCAGTATTTTATCTTAGAGCTTGTTTATACATGCGCCTTCCTCCAAGCACCACCCAATCTGTCATAAACAATGGAAATAAGATGAAAGTCAGTCTGTTTTCATCTACACAGTTTGCCATCTTAATTTAAATCCCTCCACGGAGGGAAATCTTAAACAATCAGTGAAAATGGGAACATCTGGGTTCTGGTCAGCTTTGAATTTGCTCCCATAGCTTCTCCAGAAACTGCGCTTCTAAGCTCAAGTATCTCCCTAGTGGCTGAAAAAGGTGACATGAGCCATTTGAAAGATGTATCAGCATCTCTGAATGGATCACTTCTATATTTTTACTTATAAATAATGTAACTGCAGCTGTAAAAATCCTGGTTAGCCATGTAGCTCCAAGTAAGTCTGAGGATTATTACCACCGGTAAGTCATGGCATAGGTACCCCATTTTTTAAAGTAGTTTCTGCCTCATTAGGTTGCTTCTCTGGAAATGAGAAATTTGCTTCAAATGCATTGCTCTGAATTGCAGGGGGAAGAATCTATCAACCACAAGGTGCCTTGCTGCTGAACTCAGCCAAAAAACTGTTAATAACTCCAGCAGATGTTTCTGCTCTTTAGGCAACAGGACTCCCTTCCTACCACTGCTCTCTTTTTCAAAAGCAGACACCAATAAGACTGAATTCCAGCCTCCTCCACAGCTACCACTAAAGTAAAATCCAATGTTAGCCAGCCAGTGGCAATAAAACTTCTGTGAACAAAGTCAGTGTGAGAGCAAAACTTGGACATTTGCTCTGGTGAGCACTGTTAATGTAGCCAAGAAAACTCTCCTTGTGAGAAAGATTGTACAATTAGGCCCCTTATTTCCATGACTGACTCTGCACTTTTAAAATGTTGACCTTGATAATCAGTATTAAGAAGCTGGCCTTACTCGTTTATTTAGGCAGGCACTGTCTATTGTTGAGCACGTGGTCGCTCATTCAACAACTGTCTCACAAGAGAGCTGTCCCTTTTAGATTCTTAGCACAAGACTGCTCCCTTCCTTTTATTTCCAGATGTTTTGTCATGCTCTGGCCTTCAGGGTTCTGCAGGATTGGGAATATATTTTATAAACACTAGCACAGCTCTGTGCTGTATTAAGCAAGCCTTGGCACTGAAGCGCTCAGACACTTACTGTCAGCATCTTCGTACTGTTATGAACCTGAAATCTTAAACTAAATGTCTGTTCTATGCTTTTTCGCATGAGAAGAAAAAATTCTGAAAGAAAGATCTCTTTGTTTCCTTCTTCTTGGAGTACGGAGCTTAATAGATGTTCTTAAACGAAGACGTAGTGGTCAAACAAATACAGGTGTCCACATATTCATGGAAAAAATATATTGCATACTTCATATCCATCAACACGTAAGCAGGGTCTGGATATTTCAAGAAGGGCAAAATGAAAGACTGATCCATGACTCAGTATGCATTCTGCTGTTATTTAATTAAAAAATAACAATGGTCTGGGCTTAGTAGAACACCATCACTCACCAACTGTACTACTTTGACACAAAAGTACTTATCTTATAATATCCTATCAGAGGTAAGAATGGGTAGGTTTTTTTGGATTCTCTTTCACACTCATTTTCAAATGTATGATTGCCAGACTAAATAAGGTCCATGAATCTGTCAGAAAATATACGAATCCACAGAAGAGTACTTCTGGTGGTTGAAACTATGGGACTAGTAATTTCAGTTTCATAAAATGACTTTGTTGTCTTTTTTCAGAGATTTCTGCTAAGTAACTTGTTTTCAGATGGTTCTCAATGTCATTAATACTCAAAGTCTCGTGCAAATCAGTGTTCTCTGCTGTAGTCATACCAGGATACATTTATAATCACAGAGTTTAAAAAGAAAGAAATAGAAAAAGGTATAAAGCTAGAAAAACTTCCTTTTCTTATGCAATGCCAGGTGTATCAGAACAAGCTAAATGAAATATTGAATCAAAAACTATTGGTTTAGGCATATTCACTTCTCCCCTTCATTCACAATGCTTAAGAAAATGTTATGGGAAAAGTACTAAGAAACCACTGAGATTAGGGAAAAACAGCATAGATCACATTCTGATTATATTTAGAGGTGTAGTTATATCTGGAAGCTGAAAAGTCTTTTTCTTCTAAAAACATCTTCAAGCTTTAAGCAACACAAAACACAGTATCTTATAATTTCTTTTACAAGAGTGCAAATCCAACTTTTGAAGAAAATGGAATTACAATTTCCGGACAAAATGTGAACCTGTTACAGGCAAACCACGTACACCAGCTGTGAAGCATTACAGTTATTTACATTAAAGGACTACTTTCAAGTCATTGTGGGAAAACTGCAGTAGCCTTATTTGATCAATACACTACCTTACACCATTTCAATGATACACAGAATATGCTGGACCACCAAAAACCTAAAGCAGTCTGAAGGGATAACTTCTGCCTGCTACCAAACCTGACATAAGGTGAAGAAACCAGAAATACAGAAGGATTCGTAGCTCAGCTATGAATATTTAATATAAAAGTCCAGTTCCTGGAGAATTCAAAAAGCCATATGAGCACCTGCCATATACTGGAAGCATCTTTGACTTTCTGCTTGCATTTAAAGCACGCCTTGGTGTTTTTCTTATTTCAAACCACGGTGAAGATTAAAACAGACAGATTTCAGCACTTGTTTTGAACTTCAACTATTTCCAGTATTTGCAGCACATTACCTAAGAATGTCTGAACTACAGGAATTAACAGGAATGGCTAAGTGACTGGACTGAAGAACTATCAATGAATCAAATAATTGTAACATGCCGGAAGGAATAAAGTACCTTTAGAATTGATTATTTTATGCTAATACTGTTATTAACATCACATCAAGAGTGGCATCATTTCGCATGTAATGCTACCTAAGTGCAGTTCCTAGATTGCATAGCATCTAGGTAACTTCAAAGAATATTGTGCTTTGATTCAAGCTATACAGAGACTGCTTTTTACACACACTTGATTTATAAAAGAATGAGAAACAAGCAGCTATTCCATAACTTTACCAAGAAATCATGGGAATTTTCCCAAGCAATTTCCCATGCCTTGTCTGACTACAGTTTGTAAGCTAGCACAAAGAATGTTCTTGCTTGGGAAGGGGATCATGTCTTTCCTGTCACTTCTATGAGCTAGAAGGATAGGTCTGAAGTATCAATTTCTTTGCTCTTATTCTTAGAGAAACTGTGAGAGAATACTGTACAAGCAGATGAATAAAAGGAGAATACTATGAACAACTAAACTACTCTTTTGGAGAACAGCAGGCACTGCTGTCAGAAAAATACTTGTTTAGTGCTAAATTCCATTTTTTCTAGCAGGTCAAATGCAATCTTAGCCTCAGAGAAAAACTTTTTTGATGCTTTTCTGATAGACATACTTCACATTCAAAGGATATCATTATTCATTTCAGAATGCAGCGCAGAAACGTTTTTGTTAGGGATTTCAGGGTCTCTTCTCTTTACTGTGTATGATGCAAAGAACTTATCTGCATGTATTTTGTAATGTGCAATTTACTAATCTGCCACAGATTACAGCAGCCCCACCTCTACGATGTCAGTGGTAGCATGACCCCTGCTCTCATTCATGTCAAAGGTGTAAACTCATTTCCTAACAGCTCCTTATACATCCTTGTTATTCCTGGCTGCAATCTGCATATCAGGGGAATCTTCTCAAATGAGCAGCATATAAAAGTGACGTTAATAAGAGACTGAAGAGCATATCTCAAAGTACTCGTCTGAAAACAGACCATTTAAGAATTATGGCCCTATGTTATTAATACACACCTTCTTTAAGCATTCCTTTATATTAACAAATGCTGGCAATTTATGGGTGAAACTGTACACTTAGCTTTGAAAGATGATTATTTTTATTTGGAATCAGCTGAAGAGAAATCTGGTTTGGGCAGACTCAGTGCAGAACGGGTTTCACCTCCAAGCTAGCAGCTGTGAGGTCTGAAAGACAGGAGAGGATGAACTGCTGAGATGGAAGCAAGAAGCTGTGCTGCAGATGATCATCCCGTGACACATTCTCCCTGCAAAACAGAGAACACTGTCTTGGCAATGAATAGAATTTTTGTTTAAGACATGATAAAGAAAAGCCAATCAAGCTTGAAGGGAAGGAACCTTTATAATCACATCCTCGGTTTCACCCATATTCCCTAGTAGGCATACAACAAATAGCACATCACTCTTCCAAGGAGGATCGCTGTGGGGAACATGCTCATCAGTGGACCAGTAGAGAAGCTGTCTTGGTAAGAAGTTGACTGCCTGCATGTATGTCTGTGCTGGTTTCGCCTGGGACAGTTAATCTTCCTCCTAGTAGCTACTGTGTTTTAGATTTAGTAGGAGAAGAATGTTGGTAATAGTGATGTTTTCAGCTGTTGCTAAGAAATCAAGGACTTTTTCCAGCTTCCCATATTCAGCTAATGAGCAGGCATGCAGGAGCTGGCAGGAAGCACAGCCAGAGAGACAGCCAAGCTGGCCAATAGAAATATTCCATGCCATGGACGTCATGCTCAGTTTATAAATGAAGGTTGGCCAGGGGGCAGAAATCCTCTTTCCCAGGAGTTTCAACTATCATCTCTTGTCCAGGAGTTCAAACTTTATTGCGAGTTTAGTCTTTTTTCTGTGAGTTTGGTGAGTTCTGTGAAATTCGTGAGTTTGGCAAAATCCATGAAATTTGTGAGCTCCAGGAAACCCACAGGTTCTGCAGTCACTGCCTGGGTACTGGCCATGCAATTGGTTGTCAGGCAGTGATAAAAATGGTATTGTGCATACCTTGTTTTGTATATTCATTATTACTATTTCCTTTGCTGTCTTATTAAACTGTCTTTGTCTCAACCCACAAGTTTTATTTATGCCCATTCTCTGCCCCCTCCCACTGCATAGGGAGGAGTGAGTGAGCGGCTGCATGGTCCTACCTGCCAGCTGCCGGGTTAAACCACGACAACAGCACACTGGAGTTTATACTAGCAGCTCAGTGCAAATTTCTGTCCCTAATGGTTGTACTTGAATGAGCTATTACACAAGTTGTGCTAGGAAGATGGAGTGTAACTCAGCTCCAGCTGCTGTAAAAGGAAACAAAATTTATTTCTCCTGAAGAAACATAGTACAGTAGCAAAAAGCAAAGTACAATTATATTTTTTCCCAAAATGACAGCATTAAGATATTTTGTAAACTTACTACAGCAAGACATCTCACATTCTAAAATTTCTTCAGCTTCAGAACTGTTGCAAAACTCTACAGTTATTTTGTAAACTTCTAGATAAATATTTGCTGAATAACATGATTTGACTTCCATTACAGAGAACTAAATCACCCTGTGAATTCCCTTAATGACTTTTCTTAATAGGTATCCATCCCTACTGAAGATTCTTCATTTTAGGAGAGAATGAACTCATTCAGCAGTATTAAAAACTGGGGTCTCTATGCTACTCGGAGAGTTACACACTATATATTCATATGAGTTATTAAAATGCTCAGTCAGCTAAGTTAATTTTCTAATCATACACCTGCTTCATTTAGGCTCCAAGCTGAAAATCTGTAAACATGAGGAGTGTTATATAGAGCAAGCAATGCTACCGAAATCACAAGGACTGTCCTGCATGAGCATCAGTTCTACATGGGCTCAAACCTGAGGCCATAAGACTGCTCCCACTTGCAAATTTGGCTGCTTGGTGTAGTCTAGGAAAACAGAATTCAAACTGCAACAGAAATATCTGGAAATGAGAATTTCAAAGATCTTTTAAATGTAAGATGTTGACTTCAGATGACAGTTTTGTTTCTCAGGGCAGGGGTAGATCTATGATTTTAATATGCAGTACCTGTTTTTGTTATGTCTAAGACTGTCACTAATTGGAAGCAGAATTTGCTTTTTTTGTGGCAGATTATTTTTCAACCTTGATAAAGTTTGTCAGCTTCAGGCCAAAGATAAAATCCTTTAAATTCACACATTAAAAAAATTTCAGCAAAAACTATTCTACTTTCTAATGCAACGGTCAGAAAAAGAACACAACACATCTTGTCGCTAGATCAGGCCTCCAAGTATCAGCACAAAAATAGGAGACAATGCCTCCTTTCCCTCAGTTCAGTGGGACTTCTCAGACATAGCACTTCTGAAAATCAGACTGCTATTCAAATCATGGTCAAAGAATTCCAAAGCCTTATTCTAGAGAATGATGTTCTCTTTAGTCAAAGGTAGTAACTGATTTATTTTTTAATACTGAATCACGTTAGCCCTAGCTGTATCTAGGCACATGAAACTGGCTATTGACTCTGCGTTAGTTTTATGACTGTAGGTCAACCTACCCAAAAAATGTTGCTAGAGCAAATGCTTGTAAAACAAGAGAAATTCACATGGAGTCATCATAAGCAAATAATTCATTAAAACTAACTTTTTTAGCTTGAAGAATACTTGGAAGCAAATGAGGGGTTCTTCATGCATACTTCTCGTTCTTCATTTTAAAAGATGAAAAACTACTTTCAGAACAAATAGTCTAGTGAACTAACTAAAAAAATCCTTGTACCAAAGATAACATTTATTTTCATGTATTTTGTCTTGCCAATAGAGTTCTGACACACGAACATTTTCAAGAGAAAATATTTCAGGGAAGTCAGTTTTTTGTGGGTTTGATGGATTTTTTTGAGGAGAATGTATTCTAAAGTGTAGCTGAAGCTTTGAACACTAATAATAAAAAGAAGCTTGTTTGTATTCACCTAGAGTACCAGCAAATTAAGCAACCTTGGAAACGTGCAGAACATTACCAGAAAGTAGATCTTAAGTATACTGAAGTTTGTTACTATATGATTTCAGCTGAAACATGAGGAGATTTAAACATTTTCCTCTTCATTAGATCTGTGCGTGTTGCTCTTCAGATGGATCTGGAGCCGAGAATGCCTCCACTAAAATTCACTGCTAGAGCTGCTCTAACAGACAAGACAGCCTCTTGGCAAGAATTTAATTATGTTGTGCTCTTGGCTGAGTAAGACGCATTACAAGCATTAAAGCAGAGTAGTCACTAAGATTACAGCTGAGACATGATTGACTATCCTCTCTTTGCCACCTCTGCTTGTCTGTCACCTTTCCCTCTGACCTGCTGCTATTCTTTCCCCAGCACTCTGCAGACCACGTTCTCATTGGTGACATCAGTGATGCTGAGATCAGAAATTGGCTCCTTGCCTCTATTTTTCCCTTGCCTTCCCTCTAATTTGCCTTTCCCTGTGCTTCTCTTCAAACACTCCTTGCTGCAGCCCCCAGTGCTTTGCAGGTATCCTTGACTACAGCTCACATTCCCCAATCTCTGGCCAGCTGGAGCAGGTCCCTGGTATGATATAATCCAGATCAAAGGCAGGTGGCCAATCAGCAAACGAGCAACTTGTTGGCACATAACAGAAGTGACTCAGCCACTATTTGGTCCCCTCTTTTCAGTCTTAAATTCGGCTAAAAAATAGTTGTGGCTAGTGGATCTTGAAGACAGTGGATTGCAAGTCATGGTGAGCTGTACCAATTAAAACCAAAAATGGCTCTTCTGGAACCACAGGTAGTCACAGACTCACCCAATCAGCAATCCAGCTGCAAGGCAAAACCAGCATAGCCCGATACCACAGCGGATTTGTAATGTGCTTTTTGGAGACAGTACCAAAATAGCTTTGTAATGCAAAAAACTATGAGCAGATGGACAGCAGAATTTCTACGGGATTGGAAAGAAAAATGCAAAGTATCTTAACAAACCTTTAAAGATATTAATTGCATAATACTGTAACCATAGCATGACGTTTGTACTCTATATACATATAACCCATCTGGAGTAGGTTCTAGGCACAAAAAAAGCAACTACATGCATGGCACTTTGAACATGTTTACAAAGCCCTGCTTATATTTGAAATCAAAGTACATCCTTCTACAAACATTTCCACCCCATGAAGTTACTCAGCAAGTTGTTAAAAGGATAAAACAAGTCACTATTTATTTTCACTATCTATTCTTGGAAAGCTTGTTTTTTAAAGAATTTTTGACTAAATGGAAACCAAATTTAAACCCACAAGTTTTTAAACCTACCTGTCATAATTCTTATTTCACAGAATGCCTCCAAAATATCCCTTTTTTTCCTACCAAGTAATTTATGCAATTTATTGAGCTGCAAAGGGAAATTCACCATGTCAGCAAAGACCCAACATTTCTACCAGTTATATCACTGCATAGAGTTGACCTCTGTGTGCTGTCCATGTCTCTGCCTCTAGCTTATTCTTTCTTTCAGGCAAATTGCATGTTGTCTTTGTGCTTTCAAAGTGGGGACTGCCTATCTTGTGAGACTTTGGGTGCTTGGCCAAAATACATTTGCAACACAAGAATAGTACTCTCCACAGTATGCTTGCAGACATAAGGAAACACTGGGGAAGAAAACTCACCACTGTGGCATGCTGAGACAGAAATTCTACCATCCTGTGTCAACATGGCTCCATATGCCAGGAGTACATAATAAGGCAGACAGTGTTAGAGATCTGAACAGGAGTGTTGGTACGGTTTACTAACTCTGTGTAGCATCCAATGCAAATTAATGCTGCTTTCTTTAACTCAAGGTACCAAAGGACTAAAGCGGTATTTTTCAGGAAGAGAAAAATGTGGTAGCTATGTGTAGTATAGTTCCAGAATGCTTTGGCAGCAATTCACTTGCTGTTATTTAAGTTAAAAACAAAAGAATTTCCAAAGAGGGACAAACCCAGATCACACACGTACTTTCAGAAATAAAGTATGAAAGGTTCCACCCATTACATTTCCGGTTCCATCTGCACTATTATCTTTGCCAATTCTTGAAATCAGTGCTTTGTTCTTCCAAAGTACCTCTGTCAAAGCCTGGTCATTAGGCACAAAACCCAACATAGCTACAGACTTCCATTCCTGACTGTTTGATCTGTGGGTTGTACGTGTCATCTCTTGTCAGCCTTATGGGAACTATCACAGTCCTTTTCACAACAGATTTTCTACTCACCAATGCTTGCTAATAGCCAGAATGTTTATTGACTAAAATTACCCAACAATGTAAAAGAAACAATCTACCTACATGTTGAATAACCCTGTCCAGAAAATGGCACTTTTGCAATGACTGAGATTTGAGATCTTCTCTGAAGGCTGACTTCCTTACTCCTCAGTTCAGCAGAAACCTCACCACAATCGCAGCAGTGTTAAGGTACTTGTTCCTTAAATTAGTTACCACTGCTTTAACCATAACAGAAAATAACAACGTGCACATCAGCCAAGGTAGCATGTTAAGAGGGTTACTTGTTCACAATCTCTAAGCAGTTTACTTTATCCTTGAGATCATCCTCTAACCAACTACAATCATAGCTGCTTCCATATGAAGTCGCTTACGCAGGATGTTCCAAAAACACCTATCAGATTAAATAATGCAGAGAAATTAGTTTTGAAGTTCTACACCAGGTACCTGCAAAAGCTGTAGCAGCCATGAGGAGACAAAAGAGCTGGTTCAGTCAAACGCGTTTCCCACTAGCTGCCAGGAAGCTCCATGTCACGTTCCTTGCCCTGAATTTCTTCCTACCGATTAGTTTTAACTCTGCTTGTTTCTCATTCCCATTATGGCCTCTCTCTTATTCTTATGTCCTCTTGTGCTTCCTCTGATTCTCAATGCCTTTTCTCTGCTCCTCCTTCAAATAAAAAAGTCCTTTTTTCTTCCAGGAAGGCTACACGTACCAGCTAGAAACACAGAAGTAAGCTAACAGGTTTCATGAACATCTGCACATTTTAAGGCAGGTTTAAAAAAAAAAAAACAAACCCAAAAAACCCATACCAAAAAAAAAAAAACCCAAAACCACACAGGAATCAGGTACAGGAAAGAGAATGGGTATTTAGAAGGATGTGTTAGGATCCTTCTTTCTTCAGAATGGCCAAAATTTTGCTTGTTTGGTGGGTGACAGGACAGGGAGCAGTGAATAGCTGTGGAAGCTGATAATAGAGCCTCAACTCTAGATTGGGCAGTGTAATACAGCACCAAACCCCATGAATCTTACTAGAGAACCGACTACATAGAAGTGAGATCCACTGTCTCCTGTGTATTTGGGTTCTTCCTCAAGAGTCCATGAGTTTTTGGTAACAACTTTACTGTCAAGTTGCCCAAGGGCTGAAATCAGATCTTGCTGCTATTGCCCTTACTCATGCATGTGGTCCAATCCCTTTCTTCCAAAATTCTTCATGTGGTAAAAAACAGAGGTTTACAGGCCTGCTGTGCAGGCCAACTTGCCAGGCAACACGAATAGCTAGAAGTCTGTCCAACCAGTCAATCGTTTTTCAAGTGGGCAATTTCTGTTTAACTTTTGGGATGGTTTCAGAATCTAAGACTAGCTTTTGGCCCAGGCAAAGCAGGCAGCAACTCAGAACAGCAGACTACCCCCTTCGGCTGGGCTAAACCAGCTATCATCAGTTGCTTCAGCAGCATGTACAAACTGAAGAGTCAGTTTTACTTCCGACTTCCATAACCTTGGCTTCTGAGGAAAATGTTGAGGGATGCAAGGCAAGAGCAGAAACAAACATGAGCAACAAAAGTAGCAAGTCCTTTTCTTCTCCTGGCTCTCCTACAAAATGACAGAACTAGCAACCTCAGTCCCTTCTCAAGCAGCCTAATAGGCAGGAGAGTAGCTGGCTGCAGTGGGAGGGGTGTGGGAAGAAGAGCTGAAGGACAGAAAAGAGGCATACCTCTAATCATTACTTCAGTTTTTCCTCTTGCAAGAACTTTTGTCACTCCTTCCCAAACAAGAGAAGGTTATGATCATGAATCCCAATTCATTAACAATAATGTACCAATTTTTTCTAACTACAAACAAAATAGCTCAGTTTGTTTACTGTGGTGCAGGACAATGAGTGCTTTGCAAGAGATTTCTACAGATTTCCTTGTCTTTCATAACTGTTTCAAGCCTCTCACAACTGCATCTCTAATTACACTGTCCCTAGCTTGCTTTAGTCATTACATCCCTTACAAGTAGGGCTATTAGCACGTTTTTTATAACTGATTACGTTTGTTTCCTTATGCTTGGGTCTCTCTTGCACACCAGTGCAGTACTGGTTTCCAGTGATCTTTTAAATATGACCTTATTTACTTACTGTGGGGATGGTTGCCTTATTACTCTTCTCTCTCAGACTGCTTGCATCTACCCACTCACAAATTTGTTTGCTTCCTTGCTAATTATTCTTAATGCATCCAGTCTTAGCGGAGGTTCATAAGTTCACCAGCAAAATACAGGTTCTCTGTGCTTTTTGAGAGGCTTCTGACCAAGTTTAATACAATCACTCATCTGTGCTGCTTACCAGTCTGTATACCACGCGTAGTAAGATACACTATTAAATGCTGCTAACACACATGAACTGAAACTTCAGCATACTCTTATACCCAGATGCAATTTTTCATAAAAATCTTCGTGACTTCCACAAGCACCCAGACTGCAAGCTTCCTCTGCCTGATGATTTGTTCACAGTGCTGGGTCCAGTGCAAAGGCAGATGGCAGCCAGGGAGGAAAGGTGCGCAGCCAGAGTTCTCAATGTTATTGTGAGCACATATCAGAATGGATGGAGGCAACACTGAGGTTGGGGATTGTACCCCTGACAACCCTAGAAAAATGCATTCATCCTGCTGAATAGGAGGAAAACTCAAAGGGCAAATAAATAATACAGAAAACTATTAACAAAACTATGGGCATTATTGAGAAAATTATAATGACCTATCTACCCAGTTTCATTCTCCAAGATATTAAGATCAGGCTCTTTAACTAAAGAGTGTAAGTTTACCTAGCTATCAGCTTCCCTGGAGTGGAATCACTTTGCTTTCAAAAGCTTCTACCAGAGATGATCCACTTAAATGCATCCCTTTCTATTTACTGAAATTAGCAAGTGCATTAGAGTTAAATCCCTGCTAGACAAACACCTCTCCAGGTCAAATCCACAATTGTATGATGGTCTGTTTTCCTTGATGCTGTCATCTTTTATCCCAAACAACTGAATTCTGATATTTTAAACTCACCTTCTTTCTCCCAGATTCTAGTACGTTAAGATTCTGTGGCATCTTTCTCCTTGATATCTTACAGTAATACTTATGAAGTACATTCACTTCATTTAAGACCCTTTATGACCCCGACAACTACCTCAAGATAACAAATGATAATTGATTTTTTCCCAGATTTCCCTGCCCTGCCCAGGGAGTGACCTGACATCTAAGGGTCTCTGCTTTATGTTGTTATTGGTCTTAACAGGTCATTCTATACACATTTCATAGAGGAAAAAGTAATCATTAAAGTAATTTCACAGACAAGTCCTAGGGTATTTTTAGGAAGTGGTAAATTGTCAGAAATTAAGGACAGTTGGTTAATTGCATATGTTTTATACAGTCTAGAGGAAGTGAAAGAAAGAAAATAAACTCTGTTTCTTGACAGTTGCTTACAGAAGTGTTTGAAAAGCATTGACATCAGCCTGTTACACACAGTTTAACTCCACTGAGTTTCTTATCAGAAAAAGGCTGTTTTCACATTGTTGAAAAGCAGTATCCAATTCTGCTCCTTTAGCCACAAAACCATTAAAAACACCCAAGTTTGTAACCCTATTAACTGTTAAAATGTAGCTCTGACAACTCCTTGTCTTAGGAAAGAAAACGAAAAGCAGGAGGCTAGATAAATCTATGTTTGAGATACAGGTAGAGGCTTTCAGACTGATAAAGGCTTTTAAAAGTCCTAAAAATCTAACAGGTGGATCAGAACACAATGTTTGAATGTGATAATGGTCTCCCACACATACTACATTCCACCTGAGCATTAAAGAGTGCTTGGAAAGAGATGCAGGGCTCTGACTCACAAGCAGCCCAGTAAACTGCTGCAGCAGTTGAAGACGTTACTAACACAGCGACTGTTCTGCCTGCTGCCAGCCAGGACAATGGAATGTCCCAGCCACTGCAATCTTTAAGTCTCTTCAGCAGGCTTTATTTTCAGATCAACAAAAAAGAAGGGTGACTTTGTGAAATGGGCAGTAACAGAATCTTTTTTCTCCTTTGGGTCAGGCACCACTACCCTTTAATGTTCTCTTAGAGGAATAATTTTGCCTTTGAAGCTTGCGTGTTTACTAACTTTCCTTTCCTAAGCCTTCAGCATATACATCCAGTTCCATCCTACACCTTCTCAACTGGAATGCTATGTAACTCCAAGGAAGTCGGATCCCAAACTGATCCTCAGCACAAGCTGCTCTTCCCCATCTTTGCAAGAGCGCTACGTCCTGTTCCACATCCCCAGATATCCACAAAGCCCCATGGCAAAACCCACGGTTTTGGCTCAGAAGCAGTGCCATGTCCACACCTCAGCTATCACAGATTACACTGGAACTGCACAGTCAAGGCTCTGACAGTAAATTTTTAAGAATCTAATAGGCCAATTCCAGGAACATGCTCTTTTCTCCTGGCCCTACATCAAGGGTTCATAACATGGCTGATGGGAGAGGGAGAGGAATCCTACCTATGGGGAGTGTCCTATTGAAATATCTTATATAAATCTATTAGAATTTGTGTCAGAACTCTAATAAGAGTAGCACTATTTGAGCCTAGTGAAACCCAGAAGAGCTTAGTAATTTCTCATAGAAGGTCTCTAGCAAAGTTGGGGAGAATAGTCTTCATTGCTGAGTCTCACAATTTCACCTACTGCCATTTTTTTCTGCATTTATACCTACCTAAGTTTCTGAAATTATAATAAACACTAGATTTTCCTAGGTATGAAGACAGTATGTAGCTACAGCTGTTCTGAGAACTTTCTTTGCCCGAGGCTAACTGCCCTTAGCTATCCCAGCTATGTAACTTAATGTCACAGTTTAAAGCAGGGCGTCAATAAACTGAGTGACAGATGCTCTCTGTTAACCCCCACCCACCCACCGGAGGAAAGGAAAAGGAGGAAAAGGGAGAGAGACTTACAAATTGAATATAAACAGTTTTACTAATAACACCAATAATACTAATAATATTAATAAGAGAAATAATATAAAATATACAAACCTGATACTGAGCTTCCCAGTGTTGGGTGCCAGGCGCTGGTGGTCCCAGACTGGCCTCAGCAGTGGGCAGGAACTGGACTCAGGGATGCACAGATTGGAACCTGGATTAGGACTGCAGGTAGAACAACGAGCAGGGTCCTTTTCAGAAGGCGGCCATGGACGAAGAGAGCGAGACCCTCGTGATCTCCCAGCTTTAAATCGAGTATGACGTGCATGGCAATATTGGGTCACCTGTCCTGTCTGCCCCTCCCCGCAAGTACAACCCCTTCCGACTCCTCACTTGCGGGACCCCGAAGAGGTCTATAGGTGAACTTGGCTGCTATAGTGATAATTATAAACAGGGGCCTTTTTCTGCATTCCTTTCCTACTGTTAGCTCAGTGTAACTATAAACATTAGGTGCTACCAGCTTTGGAGCAGACAGTGTCTGTAAAACACACAGCCAGCTTCAGAAAAATGCTGTTACTCAGAAGAACTTAGCTGTAAGGAGGATTCACTAAAAGAAAATTGGTTCTGTTTTAACCACGACCAGGACACTTAATATTTGTTGCACAAGACAAAGTGGACAGTAAGTATCATCACTACCCCACCCTGAAGCTTTCAAGCACATCATCATGGCTTGCACAAGTACATGACTTCGGTAGGTTAAAACATGTTGTATTAAAACACTTCATAAGTGTTTTTAAGTTAACATGTACAGGTCACTGAACACGATGGTAAAGGGTGAATAGGCTCTAATTCTCAGACAGATATCAGGCAAAGTCCTGCAACAACAGAAACCTATGCAAGCTAAGGTAGCAAAATTTACGTGTAATACAGTAGGAAACACGTACAAAGGCTGAAAAATTTGTCAGAGTTTCTGAAAGAAGCACACAGATCTTTTTAACACAGCAATGCCCCTGACTTACCAAGTACATGTGAATTTAAAATTATTTAAATGAATTATTAATCCCTTGTATGAATTCCTGTTTATGGATGGATGTCCCTTTCTGGATACAGCCGTTTAGCTGGATTAAATGTTGCCTTCACCCATCACCACATTTCTTGTGAAGAATGAAGTTCTCTGTAATATGTTGAAAACACAGCCTATAGCAGCACTACTTTAGCAATATCTGACAGGGTGACTCACACCGTTTACCTTAACAGCTGAAATTAACTGGATTTATCTGACTTTCTCGTATTAGAGAGTGGTCATACGAATATCTGTGTTGGCAGATTGCTGCAAGCAGTCTGACATCTCCTTCTTCCATTGGCATAGCTGAATCTAGCGGTGTCCTGTACACTGTCCCATGGCACATGATTTATTTTGGCTTCAAGACCAATGGACTAAAGTAAACCAGAAGCAAACTATTCTTATACCCTAACCAGGGTCTGAACACTAAATTAGGAAAGGTCTGCATATTGTCTAGCTGAAATCAGCACTCCACACCTTAAACCACGCAGCTTCCTTACCAAGCAGCCGTATTTCATGTTCATGCATCTGATTTAGTGAGGAACAAGTATAAGTAGATGTCCAGAGACCTACCTACCTATGACTGTTAACAATGAGCTCACAAGTGACCGTGAGCAGCACAATCTTAAGGCTGTATCTTGCCATTGTTCTACAGGTTGGATGGCAGCAGAGGTGGCCCAAATTTATCCAGGTGTCTGACAGCCTCTGGAGAAGCTTACACAACCTAGGTCTGCTATTTGCCTTTGGCCTTTCTGATCAAATTGCGTAACTGAGCAGACAGATGTCACTCACCTGGGGAAACTGTGTTATAGTACACATGACAAAACTGCTCTTGCACACTAAAAATATATTTAACAAAATACCAAAACAGTTTTCTCTCAGTTGACCATTCCCCTCGCCATTTTACTGTTTTGTTTTCCCTTATCATCATATCTACTGGGCTGATTTTTGATAAAATACATTTTTGAGACATGAAGGCTAATGAGAAGTTCTTGGACTTGTCTCAAATGTTCCATCTCTAGGTAGGAGCGAATCTCAACATACTCCGCTACTTGCTACAAAATAGGCTTTTGTTTGGTTGACTTAGACCATACTGGTAAGTTTTATAATTTTATTTGGTAGCTGTTATGGTAGTAGGCAAAAAAAGATTTCATGATTAAGAAATTGTAAATATATTGTGCTGCTTAACAAAAGGAACTATATTGATATAACCTGTGCTTTGCTTGTGGATTCACAACTTTGTAGTCTCAAACCTCAGCAGACATGAAACAGTCAATAGTACCCCAAAATAATACTGTGAAAACAGAAAAAGAATCTACTTCTTTTCAGAGAGTTATGGTTTTGTCAATGGTATTTTTGTTTTTCCTGGTTACCAGGACAAGGATATCCTATCTTTCATGCTATGAAGTTAAGCATGAGAGAGAACATATATTCAGGAAGGATGTAAGTTACTTTAACAGCAGTTAGAAAACATAGGCCAAATTCAGCATTATTTTGATCCCATCGTCTTAAACATGCTTTTATCCAGGCATAACCAAGTCTGTATTTCAACAAGCAGAGATAGTACTCATAACTGGTTCTCAAATTTTGCATAAATGCCCAGCAGTAGCTTATTTAAATCAGTGTTTCTTAGGTAGTATAATTCCACCTTGTAGTCAGTACACATAAACTGGCATAAACAGCATCGACGAAGGAACAAATATACTGGAAGAAAGCATAGTGCAAATGAAAAAAAGTAGGTAACTACAAAAAGGAAGAAGCTGCAAAGTAAAAAGTTAAATACTTGTGAGCAAAGAAAAGAGAAACACAACTCTCAAAAATTTGATTAGAGGAAAGAAAAGTGCATGAAGGAGAAAAGAGCAAGCTATGGCAAATTCCACAAATCTGAGGATCCAGGTTTTTTGACTGTGTCTTTGCGACCAACATGCTTGATACAGTCACAAGATTTCACTAGTACATAACTGTGACTTATCCAGAATTCAAGTCCAAGTCACGCTTTCCAAAGGCCCCAGTATTTCATGGCCTAAGTAGATTTCCTTTCTAACTCCATACCACAAACTAGAACTGATCTTATAATAAATGCCATCCTTTGAGTAGCAGCCTGGTTTGAGCTGAGTGTTATCAGAAGAAAACAACGTGGTCCTCTATTCTTGTTTTTCACTTTGATGAAATGGAATCACTATAGTCTTCATAATCACACAACAAAGAATTTATTTTTCCCGTTCTAGTACAGTCACAATCTTTGCTGGCTACAAGATTAAGATTCTGCAGTGGTAGTTTTCCTTATGTATTCCCCTACTGCCCTGCAATTAGCACAATTCTAATACGTGGAACACTAAATAAGCAAACCAGCAAAGACTTCTGTTTCTTGTACTCCAAGACAAACTCGGAGACTGTTTAAAAATGGGTAAATTCACGTTTGAAGTAGGAGCACTATTAACCACAAGAAGAACAGCAAAACGGACTCTCCAGGAACTACTGGCACTGGTTCAGAATTCTAGGTTTGCCCCACTGAGCAGCAGTTTTTTGACTACTTCCAGCAGGAAGTTGAACAGGCCAGGAACAGCCAAAACTAGGAAACAGATTATCTTACCAAAAAGATGTAACAAGGTAACTGGCTGCCAGAACCAGAACAGGTTAGCGCCCAGAAAGGTATGCTTAACAACTGAGGACACTTTGGACTGCCAGAGAAATCCATTCCGGGCAGAGTTCTACTCAATATTCTTTTTAACTTCTTCAGCGATGAGTTTGTTTACAAAATCTGCAGCTGACACAAAGCTAGTGAGATTTGGTGAGCACCTTGGAAGAGAGGATTAGAACTGAAGATGATGTTGAGAAATTGCAGAGAAGCTCAGAAACCATTAAGATAAAATTCAGTAAAATCAAGTCTAAAGTAATAGTCTTACAACAGCACAAACACAAAACTGGGACCACCTGATTAGGAAGCAAAATGGCAGTCTGAAAAATACAAGGAGAGAAAAAGAAAGCACAGAAAGAAAAAGAAAGTGTGCTTCTCCTCTCCCTTAAAAATACGACATCAAACCAAATTCCAGAATTTTGTGGACTACAATACGCATATGAACACTAACACATTGTCACTGCAAGCCAACCCACCTTTCTCACACACAGGCTTCATTTTGGAATGCATTCAGAAAGGCTTTTTTGACAGAGGAGAAAATTACTCCCCTTTACTTAGCCTTGAGAAGATCTCAGTTGAATATTACCGTTTCGACATCGCACTCACAAACACACCTTGAGAGTTCAGAGCAAACAAAAGTACTTCTGTCTTTCAAACCTATGAAGACAGCCAGTTGAACCCATACATGCCCAAAAAAAAAGGCTGAGGGGGAAAAAGTACAAGTACCAAGTACATTCACAAAAGTTGTATTAGAACATAAATTTTACTTTTAAATTAGAAAGCAATTACATCTTCCGTAAGAGAAGGAAAAACTCCAACCAGCTCTAATAATCACTTTGTTGCCAGTCATACCAGGCTGAGATACGCTATGGCACACTCAAAGCTACACACTGCAGATCAACAGATGGGTAGGTAAAGGGTATCCTTCCCTCTAGGATTTGCGTACTTCAGGAAAAGTACTGTTCCCAATACACAATGGATAGGGCACAAGAAGGCTTTTGTGGAATACCAGCAAAACAGACACTTCCCAGGGTTTCTTATCTCAATTATATACTTCATCATCACAGTGTTTGCCTTCACTGCTTAATAAGGCCTGCTTTTTCTACGTTAGTTAACAAAGACACACGAACTATCTCGGTGTAAAGGACAGGACACTTCCACCTCACCGCAGCAAGCCCATGGAGGCCAGTCTTATTTCCCCATCTGATGTCAATCTCAGCAAATGCACCTCACTGTAAAGCTGAAGTATCTTGCCTTCAGCACACTTTAGCCTTTGAAGGCTTTAATTAAAGTTCAAAGAAGTATGCTTTTTCTTTGCTTTTTAGGGCAAACACTATCCACCAAAGCAGCAGACATAAACAGAAGTGTTATGCATTTCCATGAGGGAAGTCTTAAGTTTGCTGACTTACGACTTCCTTGAACATGTAAAAAATTATTTTTGTTCTGTTTTGTTGTTTATACAGAAAACTGAGCACAAAGCCATCTTCTTGGAATGTTCGAAGTTAAACCCATATTCACTGGCCATCTAACCTAAGCAGCTAGACTTTGCTAGGAGGTGGCTAAGGCACTAAAAAAATTACCCTTTCTGCCATTTCTGCTGCAGTGGCTGCAACCTGCGGCAGAGAGTTGGTAGCAAACAGAGAAGCACTGCCACAAGCTGTTACAGCAGAGCTTTTGAGGTGATGATGGTGAGATTGTTGTAAACATCTGCAACTCCTTGATGGTAATGACCTTTTCGTGCATAAGAGTTCCATTGATATATCAGTTTCCAAACAGTTCTAATCATATTGGTGTCACTCCTCACATCAACAAGATTTAGTTTCACAACACCACATCTATCTAGTCAAAATGGCACCTCTTCTCATCCTGGTACTTTATCTAGCTTGAAAACTTTATGTGCAGTTTTTGTCAGCAACATTCAAAGCATTAATGCAGTTAAGGGCGCTCATCCTTTTTTCCTTTCGCTAAGCTAGACAAATCAATCGGGGGAAAACAAATTTATCCTATAGCACGTGATTATTCACCGTGTTTGCATGTTCATGATGCATGGAGCTTCAGTCAGACTTGCCTAAGTCTCATAGCGAACTGTTACTGATCCTGCCAATTTCAGTAAAGATTTTCATGTCAGTGGAACATGTCTGCCTTGACAAAAAACATGCTTCCCAATCCCTCAATATAGGTTACAATAAGATTAAATGGTACTTCTTCAAAATACAAAAAAAAGAAAAAGGCCTTCAGATTGACATCAACAATGTGCCCATTCAACTGGTGTTTTTGTTGCCCCAAAATGAAACTAGCTGCTGCATCCTTCCCAAAATAAACATTGGTGCATTTATCCCAAAGTCAAGTGAACTTTTCTTCTGCGTGGAAGATTAATTTTATACTCATTTTTTCTGCTCTGTATGCTTTCTACCAAAAATAATGGCTTGACCTCTTTTAGAATGGTTTGAATGCTGCTGAGTCCACCAAGCAGTTGTGCTGTCTCGCAAGGAAGCTTCCCCTCTGTTATTTAAGGCTCATTTTCTCTTCAGAGGGAAAGTAGGCAAAGGGCCTTCAGATTTACTCTGGGGAATGGAGAGAGAAGAGGAAAAAAAAATAATACTGCCTAATGAGAGTTACAGTAGGGTACGAAGAAAAAAAAAATAAAAGAAAAATCCCTTAACCCCTTTCATTTTCACCAGCATAATTTTCCAAGAAAGTTAACTATATTCTTTTATCTCTAAGACACCAGGTTGCAACTCATAGTTCAAGACCAAGCTAAAACCAAAGTTATAAATTACTCGTGGGTCAAGAGTCTTACATAATGATACTGGCTTTTTTGTAGACAAAACGTTTCCATTGCTCTGATTTTGTTCCCAAGTAAATATTTTTCACAGACGATGGTGAACTGAAAATACAGCCTTTTATTTTTTTTAAATTTATTTATTCTTTGGATACTTAGTGCTGTCCAGTTAGCACTAATCATTACACACTTATCTTTCAGCGTTTCGGTAGTCGTTTTACATAACAAATCCGATTAAGCCAACGATTAACACCTTGGAAAACTACAGAAACAGCAGTAATTAGCCCCGTATTGCCAGCACTACTGCTCCTATTCAACCACTAAAAAAAAAAAAGCCCCAAGCTAAACACCACGTGAACAATAGCTGTCACTTAATGACCGCAGGTCGCATCTGGTGCTCCCAGCATTGCTTCGGGTCCTTAACTACCGCACCTGGCCACAGCAGAGGAACTTCATGTTAAATACCGTCACCCGGGCGTCCGTAGCAGCTGCCGATTTCGGTGCTGAAGCTCCTCTCCGCGCTTTCACTCCGTGCCACAAAGTGAAATCCACTGTAAGGGAGTTACACTAGCTATCGTTTTTAACTACACTAGTTTGTTTTTTTTTTTTTTCTTCTTTTTAACGTGGACTCTTGTACCGGTGTTCAAAAGCACCCCTCAGACTGGCAGGCCCATCACTTTACTGAGGTACTTAGCTGTTTGTTACACAAACAGGTACAGCTTCTGCAGACAGCGTGGGCGCCCCGCAGAGCTTGGCCGCACACCAGGTAAACGAGCTACAGGCTTAAAAAAACCCCCCATACCAGAACAGCACCAGCACGCAGAGCTGAACAGCGTACTTCCAGCGACAAGGACGGAAGCCAGCAAGACCGAACAAACGTAATTACACTATTTACCCCTCCTATCCCTCCGAAGGAAGAGATCCACCTCCGTTCTTCACACACAGCCTTATTATATCTGGCGACGTCTCCAGCAGCCGCCTCCAGACCCGCCGCAAGCGGCAGCCAGCTCTCCCGAGAGGGCGGGCGGCTACCCGCCGCCCGCCCCGGCGCCGGCTC
>Ga0065711_1001157_pt1 | contig 47287 bp, 37 predicted proteins | sample Hoacrofraction12_FD_59098 | JGI IMG/M metagenome (GOLD analysis project Ga0065711, IMG submission 59098) | Hoatzin crop microbial communities from Cojedes, Venezuela - Epithelial fraction 12 v2 (version 2) | ecosystem: Host-associated > Birds > Digestive system > Esophagus > Crop | place...
CCCCCCCCCAGTAGGGAGTTTCAGATGGGAAAGAGAACATTGAAGTATCAGATAAGTTGGAAAATGCCTTGTTCTGGACAACAAAAAGATGCTGTGTAGGAAGTATGTGTGTGTCAATCCTCTGCGAAATCCTGGCCTTCCTGGTACAGCAGAGGTGGAAATGTTATGTCAGCTTGCTTGTTTTTACCTCCTGGGGGATCCCTGTGAAGATAACATGCTCTCTTAAGGAAGCCCTGCAATGGTGCCCATCTTCCTATTAGAGGATTCTTTCGGAGGGAGCTTGTAGCCATGGTACCCAGCAGCTTTCACAGGCGAGAGGAAAGCTTAGTGGGGAAGGGACTTTGCATCTCCAAGGCCATCTGAAGCTTGGACATAGCAGTTTTTATGTAGGATGTAGATGCATCTTGTTGGTGTCTGTGTACATCAGTAGTATTGTATATACTTCAGAGAGATGGATCATCCCTGCGGTAATATATATGTATATATAGGGTATCTTGTGCTCTCCTCTGCCCAATCTAGTCGTTCCTCAGTCTCTCTGACTCCTGAAAACATTGTAGGCAAAATAAATGATGCTTGCTAAGCTAGTAACTCAGCTTGAGTTGTTTCTCTTGGGCAGCTGGCAAGAACAGTTCTGAAGAGGTTGCACTACTCTAGGTCAGAGGTTTTTGTGTGTGCTCTGTGCTTCCTAAAACAAAAAGCCTTGTTGAAGGTAAATTGAAAGAAGCAAGCTTGGTAGAAGGGTTCAGTTCTGTTGAACGAGGTTTCAGAAGTTTTGGAGCCAAACTTTACGTGCTTAGCTCCACTTTGCGTGTTCTTTTAGACCTACCAAAGCTGACTTGTGTTGCCCTTTTGCTTGGAGTGAAACTGTCACCTCTGCGAGGTTCCTGGTTGTGAGAAGCCTTGGGGTTGAAGGTGTATGCCTGCAGACCAGACTCAAAGTGAGGGGCTCTGTATCATTCTCTGGGAATCCAGACTTCCAGGTCAGTTCACTCCCAGGCTTTGACAATTTTTCACTGGCACCACTTCTTGTGCATGTCTTGTGAATGCGGCTTTCTAATCCTGGTAGTGAAGGTGCCCGACTTTTCTGGGAGAAGTCTTATCTTTGCTTGCTAATGGGCTCCAGCCTGCTGAAGATAAGGCCTGCAAACCTGATCCTGCTGAAGTATGAGACAAAATTCCTGTTGACTGAATGGAGTCAGCTTTACCCAGAAGAGACTTGTTTGTGGCCCTGAGGCCTGTGTGCAATGCTGGAGAGAAATCTCTTAATCTAATGCTATTTTTTTCTCTCTTTTTTTGAGGGGTGGGGGGTAAAGACTGAGGAGGTAAGCTACAGGCCAGAATTGACAGCATGAGCGGGGATTAGACCTTGCTGTTCCTCCCACCTTTTTCTCCCTGTTGGTGTGCCTCCATGCTAATTTAGACCTGTGGCAACCATCAAAGCCTTGTGCATACCTTCTGCACAAAGGGGCCTGTCTCCCACGTGAGGGCGTTCTCTGCTGGGACCAAGTCAATTTGTCCCCCAGAAGAAAAAATCTTAAGCACCCAATTGCCTGCTTGACTGACTCCCTGACTGCTATTATATTTCTAACTACGGTAATTGGCTTTAGTAGTTATTAATGGATTATGTCTGGGGAGGGAGGGACAGAACCCAACACCTAGCTTTGTAGCTAAGGGACTCCCTGACCAAAGTGCTGCTTTCCAGACATGGGGTTTGATGGGTGGGCTGTCAGAGTGGGTGTCTTTTGCTTGTTTTCCTCTAAGATGGGAGACATTGGCAAAAGGGAAGTATTCCCTCTTGTCCTGCACTATGATGGTGTTAAGGGAGAAGCCGCTGCCTGAGCATCCACACACCATTTAAGGAGTCGTGCACACTGTACCAGGGAAGAGAAGGCAGGTATTGAGCAGAAACCCTGTTTCCGAATATGAAATGCTGCAGGCTTGCTAAACTGGTCCTTGTGGCTGCTGCGCAGCAACCGGAATTGGCTTTTCTTTAGACTCTTGGACTTTGGTCAAGGACTTCCATGGAGAAGAATAATGTATGCACCCTGCTGCATCTGTGCAGAGATCCCTGTGCTACACTGCGCTACAAGTGCATTCGGCCACTTACATGTGCAGTGCCGATGAACCTGGGATTCTGCATGTAAAAGCCTGATTGGAGAGACTTTGAAATAGCTCTGGTGCTGCAGGCCTTGTCTAGCCCTAAAGAGCAGTTAAGGGTCGCAGGACTTGTGGACACCTACAGGCTATGTGAGTTTGGGTAGGAGGAATAAAGCCAGCAGGAAAAGAGAGACTTGATAACTGTAGCTCTTCCTTGGTTCCCATAGCTCTTTGAGATGGTTAGATGTTGTCTGCTTGCCTCTTTTGCAGAGTGTATTGGCAGTGCTGCTTTGGTGCAGAAACCAATTACTCAGCTAAACCAGAGCTAGGAGTAGAAGGAGTCCTGAGTTCTGGCTCTGCTTCTACATGGCTTTTCTCTGGCTTTGATTGATTTCAGTGCATGTTCACCACTTTGCTGCTAGGTGCCCTGTAACACCAGCAGTAGTGCTTCTCACAGAAGTCAAGGATGCTGCAAGAATCCCTTCCTGCTACAGTAGAGGCTTGGAGACACCTTCTGAATTCCAAAGGAAGAATCTTGTAGATGATCAAAGAAATGTTTAAAAATTGCTATTTTTACAGACGTGACGTTGTTTCCTTATTTTGCTTTCTTCTTTCAGCTGCCAGCCCCATGTCATGTTGTGAAAGATGTTTAGGCAAAGCATAGAGCCAGCTTTTATTTAAAGCAGGCTCAATTTCCTGCACTCACGCTATCCTTGTTGCAATGACTTAAACATAGTTTTGGCATTTTATTCTTGGTAGCTGCAATGAATGTGGCTTTGTGAGAGGTCATTTATAGCTTATTTAGAAATCTTTGTGTGAACTGCTTTCTCTTATTTGGACTGAGGATAGGAAGTTGGCACAAAACAAGCAGTGTGGTGTGGAGAACCACAGCACCCTGGTTCATGCTGCTTGATTTTAAGAATTTGTTCCTGTCTTACAAACCAGTTTGAGGCCAATTGCTGTCAGGTGACCTCTGGAGCCAGCATGTGCAGCAGGGACATAGCATCACCAAAGAAGACTTTGGAATGGATCCTGCTGGAGAGTGTGAACTGAGCCAAAGATTGCTGTAGGAGAGCTGTGCTTCCTCTAATAGAGAGTGCTTGAGCACTGGGGAGGGCAACCTGATCCAGCTTTGAAATTGGCCTTGCTTTGAGCAGGCTGGACTGGAGTTGCCTATTCTGTGCTTCATTAGGCCTGTGATGCTGCAGCTAGTTCTTGATTGTGCTCAGAAGTTGGCAGCAAACAGAAGCAAGACATGAAGTAGGAAGTGACAGGGAATTTTCCATGGGGTCTTTCTGCAGGTTACAGTGCTGACTGTACATGAAATGCGCTGAGTACTGTGCTAACTGTTTTGAAAATGTCATTGCAATTTACAGCTACTCTTGTTTTAGGTTTTCCCTTTGCATATGCAAATACATCTTTATGTCCTGTTAGTTTTCTGTGGTTGTGACCTGCTGTATCTGGGAAGCTCAGCTACTGAGAGCTCTGGGGCAGCTTTCCCTTTGCTGCTGCCTGCACCTTGTGAAATGCAGTGGAACATGCTGAAATAATCTTAAAACAGAATTGGAAGCCTGTCTCGTAGGCTGTTTTCTCTGTCTTGCTTATGCGCTATTTCTTCAGAACATGAGGATTAGTAAGTGGTTTTTTTTGTTTCCTTGTTTTTGTTTTTTTTAAACAGCTCATTTGTGACGGGGACAGCCTGCTGTGGACACACCTCACCTCTGAGAATCTGGGACCTTGAGAGGTGAGTGAGCTTCCAGGTTACAGGGAAAGACTTAATGAGAAAAGTGAGTAACAATGAGAAATGCAATATTGGAGATGCTGTTTAATCATTCCTTTAGTCCATGTAGGCAATGGATGTTTAAACATGAGATGTGGGATGGACTGGGGGATGGAACAAACTGGTGTGGAAAGGTGGTGGTTCTGGTTCAGTAGGGAGCAGCTCAGCTTTTCTTCCCAGCTTTTCTAGTCGATGGCATAGCCATCCTGGTTTCTTCCTGTTACCCGTGTACAGTCAGAATATGCCCATTACACCTTTCTTTTCATCTGTCTCTGTTGATGCTGCAGCCTGAGCCAGAGGGGTGAGGAAGGTGATCTGCATCCCTACCCATTCACCCACTTGTTTGTGGTGCTCAAAAGCCAGAGGCAAACACTGGCTCTACAGTCATCTTGTCCTGACTGGTGTTTCTGGTAGCTCAGGGAGGTTAGGGGTGGCAACAGGTTATCTACGGAATTGACGTAAGCATGCTGTCTTCTCTCTGTCTTAATAAGCATTGAGGAGGTTAATTGCTGTGGCTTCTGATTTGGGGCCGTTGAGTAGTTCCTGTTTGGTGAAGGTGCTGACCTTAGCAACTGGGGAAATGTTGGGCTCAAATCCTGACATGAGGCTCATCTGCTGACAAAATTGAAACTCTCAGCCTGGGCGTCTTTGTGTAGTGATGGACAGACAGCAAATACTTGACAGGACTATTGAACAGCAGCTCAGCTTTCTAGGACTGGTATGCTCTGGGTAGGAGTGGCATAGTACAGATTATCAAGGGAGTGCCATCAGGACTGAGGTGAGCTGGTAGGCTCTGGGAGGGGGGAAAGGGGGGCAATGGCAGAAGGGGTCTGAGGGGTGTCAGCAGAGCTGTATGTGGGGAAGGGAGGTAGAGGAGGATTGGTGTGGACGCAGGTCTGGTCTGAGGCCAGTTGCCTTCTAATCTATAGTTTAGATTGTCTGAGTTAACTGCATCAAACACAAATATAAACCAGTTTGTTTTTCTCCGAAGTAACAAAAATAAAGACTTTGCAAAGGATGCATCCCACAAAGGACAAACTGGTGCAGGAAAGACCACGCTAGTGCATTCACCTGTGGTGCATGACCTAGTCCAGTGGTACCTTTGGAGTACCCCAGAAGGATGCAGGCTGTGCTGTGATACCCCTGCCCATCAAGTCTTTCGGCTGTTCTTGAATAGAGGCATCTGACAGGGGTGAGGAGATAGGCAACCCTTTCCCCCCTGCCCCAGCCGCTCTGACAACCTTTCCCAAGGAAGCCTGAAGAGATAATAAAGCTGTGTAGAAAATAGGATTAAGGTAATGAACAGGCACAACGGAGTTTGATCTTTCAATAACGTCAAAGCCTGAGTGACAGGCAAATAAAAAAGCCAAGGCAACCTAGGCCACTGGGGCCTCTGTTGCAATGGCTGGAGTGTCAAACTTATTCTTCCCCCTTCACCTGTCACAGCTGGAATGCACCATGCCACTGGGTCTTTTCCTCTCCGAGGACCTGTGTGTGAGCTAGGGGTCTTGTCAGCACGTACAGGGCAGGAGACTGAGTAGGGAGCATGGCTGGGAAACTAGCACATGAAACTTGATGTGATCACTCATAGTGAGGGAGTACAGAGCTATCCTTCCAGGTCTTGACTTCTCCATAAACTGCTGCTCTTCCCAGCGGAGCTTTGGATTAATTTTGAAAGGCTGCAGTGATTGCCAGAAGCGATCTCGTAGGGAAATACTTCCTGTGAGGCTTGTGTATGTTGTCTCCCTGGTCAAACTCCACAAATGGGAGCATGGCATGGAAACTCAAAATCCTAGATCTACCCAGGACTGAAAAGCTCCTCCTGTGCCCAGTGTCCTGATAACATCCGGCAGACAGAGCCAGGCCCTCCAAGTTTGCTGCTTACCCCTGCCTTGTGGCCACAAAGGGTCAGAGTCTGACCTGCCGAGGCTGAACATGGCAACGACATTATCTCTAAAAGCAGAATCCAGGCAACTTCTCTGTCAAAAAAATGAGGCAAAGCGATGCTTAAGATGTGTTCTTTAAAACTACAGGATCCTTAGCACCGCATAGATGTTTAGTGTTGTCCAAGACCAGTTAGTTCAGTTAGCTGGGGTTTTTTTTGGGGGGGGGTGGGGGGGTGTATGCATAAGTAACATTGCAGCAGATTCTGTGGCATTCCCTTCCCTTGGGGTAGGTGGTCTTTTTCCCCAACAGCTGAGAGCTGGAACATGCTACAAAAGGATTTAAAGCTTAAATAACCTTTTGTGTACTGATCTTCTTAGTTCCAGGCCAGATAAGTCCTTGGATGGTGCTTGTAGCTGTTGGTCATGGTATGTTTTCGTATTTATGACCTTCGCTGTTCCCTGACCCTGGGGCAGCCATTCTCATCCCTCCAAGAGGAAGGGGATAATGTCTTCACCTGGAAATATGTTCTGGGCTTTGAAAAGGGCTTGGTTGGGTTTGTCAGCAAGGAAATTTTTAGTGGGGAAAGGAAACACCTCCTTCTGCATCCCACCCCCACAACTGTCTTTCATTTCTGACTCTGCTGAGATGATGGCGTTGGATCAAAGCCGCAACAGGCAGCAACAAGCAATTGTCAAGGGGAGTCTAAAGCAGGGAAATGACCATGTAATGCCAAGACACTGTCTCTGATGGCTGAAATTCCAGCTGCTGCTACACCTGGCCATTTCTCCTGTAATGAAGGAGGATTTTTTTTTCGTTATGCTTTTGAAGCTGCGTAGCTACACCTCTGGAGGACACATCTCATCCTGCAGATGCTACATTGTGCCATCTGATTGCTTTTAGACATGGGGAAGTTGCTGTGTGCTTATTGCCACTCAGGATCAAGGTGTGTGTGTGGAGGGGGGCTGTGATTAACTTAGGTGATTAGAGGTCTGCACAGGAAAGAGACCGATTAGCAACATGGGCCACTGGATACTAACGTTGTCCTTGCATCCCGTATCAGGCCTTGCTGACTCTCTGACCTCTTGCAAGTCCCCTTGCCCTTCTGTTCAGTGAAAGACATGATGGCAGCTGCCCATCTTTCAGGTCAGGTACTTTTGCTCGCTTTTGCCTTTCTCTGCTCAGACCTTCCTGTCTTATCTGCCAGTGCCAGCGTGTGGCTCAGCAGAACAGCCAGGTAATGGCAAGCAAGAGAAAAGGAAACTTTCTTCAGATCCTGTTCCTCTTTCTTTCTCTTGCCATGCCCTCTCTCTTTTGGGAGTTTTAAAGTCCTTGAGAGACGAGGGTAACGCACCACTGGGAACAGCTCCATTTGCCTGTGGAGAACTATTGCTCCCCAGCCTGTCATGGTGGTCTGCATGTCTTTAGGTGACAAATGCCCCTGCCTCAAGGATGCTTGTCCATAAGGTAGGATACTCCAGAGGTCACTTTGCAGCAGCTCTTGGAACTATTCTGCCAAGCCCGATGTTTCAAATGGACGAGTGATCTGCCTGGCATGGTAGTCCTCATGCTGTGAACACTTTGAATGCACAAGTCCTACATTGTCCTTTCCTGTGACCCAATGTGGCAGACACAGGGCATGAGAGCTGTTATGAAAACTGAGCCAAAGTTAGCTGTGCCCTGCAAGCCACCTCAGATCCTCTACCTTTTAAATATCCAGTCTTTGTCCATCTCCTCCCCTCTTTTGAAAGCATTTTTGGCAGAGTGGTTTTTTTGTGTTGTTTTTTTTTTTTAAGAACCCTCTAATTTCTTGTTCAGTTTTTCTCCCTCTCCTGAGCCCTTTGAAAGTGGCTTTACGCCATCACTGACACCAAACTGACACTTTGCGTTTCGCCACTTCTTATCCCTTTATGGCAACAGATGTTGAAATTTTGTATTCCTTTTATCTGTCCCTCTTTGCCCTCTTCCTGTAATTAGGTTTCCCTTGTTAGCAGTACAAAGTGGCCCGGTTTGCTGCCTGGCCTTTTGAGCCATTGTGTCTGAGCACATTTTTTTTCCTCCTCTTTCGGAAGAGTTCCTTCCCCCTTAAGTAATAGGCAGGGTGTGGGCCAAAGCTGTGGCTTTTTCTTGTTTCTTTGTTCTCCATTTATCTCTGCCACCTTTTTCAAAGGGACGGGGAGAAAAAAAATAGAGACTGCATGGAATGGGAAGATACAGAGTTGCATTTCTTGACCGTCAGGCCCCCCTGCTCTTCAGGTGTTCAAGGCAGCTGCCTTTGATGTCTGCAAGTTTTGGGGAGGTGGGAGGTAGAGGATTTTTGAGAGTGGCTTGAGAGTGGAGGAGAGGGAGGATTCAGGTGCGTAGCTGGTGCCCTCACCAGAGGGGTGGGGAGGAGTCTTTCAGGGTAGCCGGGCAGCTGCTGGGCAGGTTAGTAATCTGTATTTGCCTCTAGTGCTATTGCATTGTTCTCTTTCTCTCTCAGAGCCAGGATGAGTGTTACTGTTGTAGGCAGCTGGCTGAAGCTTGCTAACTTGCTGCTGCTTGAGCTCTGGTACGTGCTTCCATGGGACCCTTGCTAATTTACATCTGTCTGGGCAGTGGGGTGGGCAAGAATGAGTTGCTGTCTTTCAAATTTAGGTGTATGTTGATCTGCATCCACTTTGGTGGCTCTTTAGAGCCACTGAGTGAGTGAACGTGAGCGGTTGCAAACAAGGAGGGAGAGCTTTAAAACTTGGGCTCCCTGTGCTGTTCTTAAACAGCAAGTGTAATTTGACAGTTGCAGTATATAGCACTGAACACCTTGGTTAGCTGATGACTACTGATGCTTTCTTTTTAAATCCAGTCCTCCTTGGCTTTATGTCCTGTCATGCTCAGATTTTTTGTGTGTGGAAGTAGATAAGTTAAATGAGAATCGGCAGGTCTAGTTCTTGGTTATAAAAAACATTGCTAAATGTTTTCAACAAAAGCTTTTGATGTAGAAGCTTGACTCAAGATTCACAAGCAGACTTCTTAGCATTGTGTTCTAAAACAAGTTCTGTAGAAGATCATTCTCTCCACAGGTTTGAACTCCAAGGTTTAAATAAGTTTGAGATCCTCTCATTTAATGACAAAAGGAGTTTGTTGGGTGAAGAGAGCAAATGGATTCTGAACTGGAGTTGCTAGATCGAGAGGAAAGGTAACTGACTCCAAGAAGCGTGGGCAGTCTGTTTCACCCTGGCATTAAAACTGGATTTATCCAGTCACAGAGAAGTGGATGGATATCTCTGGTAACAGGAGACACAAGGAATAGTAAATATTATCCTGGCACTGATAACAGTTTCACAGGATTTGGGGGCCAGAAGAATCATAATACCATGCTATAGATGCAGAAACCTCTCTCCTGTCCTACTTTTCTATAGATTCATCACGGCAAGTATCTTTTTTGGCCAAGGAAACTTTCTTCAGGTTTTGTGGGAAAGAGGCTCCCTACTCCTTTCAGGCTTGGGTTTCTTTCTCAGCATCTCTGACTTGGCTGAATGCAGATTTAAATCACAATAAGCAATCCAAAACTTATCCAACAGTGAGCTAAACAATGTTCTGGGCTGTGCTTACCTTGGGCAAGTGAATGCAAATGTGTGCCTTCTACTGCCTGCGCTCACTGCAGTGGGATGACACATGGGTAGTTGCCCTTCCTCACATGGGGGCTCATTCTCTTCTCCTGAGGCTCTCCTGCTTTTTTTTTTTTCACTGTGCTGTTTCCCCATCGCATCCACAGATGTCTTTGTTCACTCTTTTTAAACCAGCAGTTCTGGGTATTCCCATTTATATGTCCTTTGGTTAATGAATGCAATGCCTTCTTCCTGAAATTCAAAGGAAAAAGGGTTGGTGAAGTGACAGACTGGGGTCTGTCATGGTGGAATTCTTGTCTTCAGGCAAACCCTTTCTTGGCCTGTTCATATTAAATCAGTTTGGCACGATGACTTTGTTTGGATTTCTAATTTGGTCCTTGGGAACCATTCCCTCTGCAGTAAGATTAGGTAGGATGGAGAGTCCGAATGTAGATCTAGGCAAAGGGAAAAGCAGGTCTTTCCTCATGGAGCTGGTGATCCCACTTGTAACTTCAGCAGCAAGACTAGATATAAACAGGTCTCCTGCCTTTGGGGATGAATTAACCACTTGGCAAGGCCAGAAGGAAATTCTTACCCCAGTTCTGCAGCTCTGAACTTTAGGATTTGATTCGCTTGCTCTGAGATCTTGGGCGTCATTGGAGGCAGGACACCAGGCCTATGGCCAACTACTTGAGCCAGTGCTGGAGAAAGCTTGCTGCTGCAGGGAGCCTCTTAAGTGGCCGTCTCTTGGATGACTGTTCCTTTCAGCAGACTTTGTTGTGTTCAGAGCTCCGTCTCTTGGCTATAGTGGATGGCTTCAGTCTTGTCTGTGCAATGTTATTTCCCATGTTATGCGTGTGTTCTCAAAACTGTTAGGGGTCTTGTGGTTCTTTACTGATTTCTGGGGGTTTTTTGGCATTGTCTTTCTGAACCCTCTCTGCTTTCCTTTTGCTAAGAGGGCTCTGGTGCACCTTAACCTGAAAATAAAACTATTCTAAGAGGAAGAACATACAGGTGTTTATCCTAAATCCTTTCCTCCCCATCGCAGTCTTGGCTCTGTCTCGCACAAATGAGCATGAGGCCAGCTCCTGCCCTTTGGATGTGTCCATGTCCAGGGCATGCTGTGGCCTTTGCACTCCTGTTCAGGCGTATTTATGACAACTTTACGAGGCCCTGAACAATCAGAGAGCGTGGGTAGGGGCTGGACACTCCAAGCGCATCAATCAGTTTCATCCCTCTGAGCCAAAGCAAAAGCAATCTTTACTTTTCCCTGGGTTGAGAGAGAATCACCAGAGGCAAGAGAGAAGAATGGGAAGGAGTGAATGAGGAACCCCCTCTGCCACTGGCTAGCGGTAGCTCATTTAAACAGATGGCTTTGTTTTGATTTGGACTCTCCATTTTTTTGTCTCTCCACTAAAGGAGACCTGCAGAGCTCTGTCCAGAAAGGGAGCAATACAGCCGCCTGTTCCCACACAAGTGGGGCGAAAGGCGAGGGGCTTTGAGAATTCCCTGCTTATTTTCCTCGCCTCCCTCTTTCTCTTCCCCCAAGAAATCACAGTTTGAGAGAATTCCCCCCTACTCCTCCCGTTGGAAAGAAAGACAGGGAAGACATTCTTGACATTCTTTGCAGAGAAAAGGGGTTAAATGTCTGAATTTGGGGGTCACCATGTTATACAAATTGCAATCTAATCGTTTTTACAAGAACACACGTGTGCTAAGAAAAGGAGCCATGGACAAGAAAGAAAAGGGGACAGACAACTTTTTTTGTCCTATCTTCTCTTTTTTTTTTCTTCCCCCAAGGTTTTGGACTATTGTCATGTCCTGTCTCTCTCCCCTGCTCACCCCCGAGAGGGAGAACATTGGTTTTATAGTTAAATTGGTTCGTAAAGCAGAAGGGCTTGGTGCCATTTCTGTTTGTTTTCCCAAATAAAAGCCCCAGCAGGGTCTCTTTTGCACCGTTGTGGCTTTATTTGAAGAAACTGGCGTTTTCCCATAGCCCAGCATGTCAGTTTATCCTCTGAACTTAACCTTACGGGAACCTGCACAACAAAAACTCACAGGGTCCCAGAGCTGGAAAGGTAAAGAAATTGTATCTTTTTATTGGACCATTTAAAGCGTGTGTGGGCCAATTCAGAGAAAGCAGAAGAAAAGAAGGCAAAACTCCCTCTTCTGTCTCTTCCCCCTGACAATCTCAAACCATCGTTGGTGTCATTCCCCCCTACTGCCTTGAGTCCCTTCAGCTGCACTGAGGAAGCGGAGAGAGGCATTTCTCCTGAAAATCACTTACAACAGCATCTCTGAGCCATTTCACTTGGAGGTGCTCCCTCAGAATTCCCCGAGCCAATCCTGCACCTCCCTGCAGGAATTAGCAGCCTTGGCTAAACACTGGGGTAACCTCGAGGTAGGATAACTCTATGAAGAATAACTTTTTCCAAGGATTTATGCTTCTCCCTACGTACATTATAGATGTTGTTTGCCCAAGCCTTTCCCTTCTTAGCATAAGCTGCTGCGTCCCCTGGGTGCCTCAGCTGCTGTTGCAAAGCACCTGGAAGAGATGACAGCTCAGCTCTTCCCTTTGGCTTTGGTGTGCTCTCCAAATTGGATGACAGAGGTTGTGCGAAAGCTGCGCTCTGGATAATTGTTTTCAAATGGATTTTGTTTCCTTTCTTTGTTTGATACTCAAATATCCCAGTGTTTTGAACTGAACAGTGCTCTTTCTACTTTTTTTTTTTTTTTAAAAAAAAGCATATGCTTCCTACCTGGCTTGTTGCAAGTAGTTATTGGGGCTAAAATACAGGTTTAGAGCTCTATTCGGTTTCTGAATAGTCACCTGCTTACATGCAATGGCTTCTTCTCTTTGATGAATGATCACGGTTCATAGATGAGGTTTCCAGAGCAAATGAGTATGTCCTAGTTTGCACATCCCTGTTTTCAGCAGATGTTCTGAATTCAGCAGTTTCCTAGAATTTGCGTATTTGTGTAATATCAGTTCTAGTGAATCGAGGTCACCAGAAATTGAGGGTGGGGAGGAAAGTGTTTGTTTCATCCCAGCTTTTGGCGTGTAGTTCATGTGTATTGGAGACAGCTGGCCAAGACCTGCAGCAAATGGGCAGGGTACAGGGAGGGAGGTGCAGACTTCTTTTGGACTCCAGCTACCAGCAGGGTCTCAGGGAAATCCTGAGCTTTTGTAGTTGCACAAATAATCGCTGTGGCTTGGGAGGCTGTATGTGGCTTTAACTTGGTGACAGGAACATCCCAGGGATTATCTGGAAACTAACCTGGGCTCTGCCATGACTGATCTTATTTTGTCTTCATATTGCTGGGGTGAGGAGGAATAGAGCCTTAAGCTGTTTTTAAAAAAATCAGAAAAAAACCCCTCACAACTTAAAGAAACCAGCTTGTTTCTACCATTCCTTGGTAGTTTGCTTTGCTTCCAGGCTAGAAGGCTCCTGTCTTTAGGAGGTATCACAGTAGCAATTCTCATGGCTAGTTTACCAGCATGGAAAGAAAAGAGTGAAATGTGGAAATCCCAAGCAAATAGCTTGTTTTAAAAGTAATTTTTTAAAGTTTTGTTTTCTGAAGAACGGGGGAATGGATTGAGATGAATCAAAGGATTTTTTTGTAGTCCTTGAACAAAATGCCTTTTATTTTTGGACTCATCAGTTTGATACATTTCCCAGGCACAGGGACTTTGTTTAAACATCTCATTCTGTCAGCAAGGAGTCCAGAGCCTGGTGCTAACGCAGCTTTCCTGTGCTAGGGATGAATTGGGCTGCTGGATTTGCTCTGGCTCTGTTCTTTGTGGGCTGGTACCGGATTACTGCCAGTATGATTTCAGTCTCTCTAGATGCTTAAGTAGGAGAAACTAGGAATATCCATGAGTTTCCTGCTCAGCACTGGAGGCCTGCCGGTGTGTCTGTAGGCACTGCATTGGCCAGGGTGGTTTGTGGTTAAGGTGTCGAAGCCGACAGCTCTGGCTCTAGGCTGGTCTTTCCAGGAAACCTGCACTGTTGTGTTTGTGATTCTGCTTCACTGGTGCGGGGTTGTTTCTGTCGGTGCCACCCAGCACTGGGAGTGAATGCTGGCACTATCTGGCCCAGGCCGTTCAGTACAGAAAACACAGTAAAACTCCGACTATCTGCACAGCTAACTACCTGGCTTGCTCAACGAGGGCCTGGGAGGGAAACAGCTGCTACTTGCTACTGCTGGAAGGCCAGGGCGTGGTGGGGAGGTGGTATGGAACTTCCATGCTTGGTCTGGCTTGGGGTACACAGTCACTTGCGGACTAACCTTCATAGCGCATAACAAGGACAGGGCACCCTGGCCTCTGAAGTGCTGAGGATCAGCTACCTGTTTTTTGGAAGGTGCTTGGGTGGAGAGGGTGAAAAAGGGCCCACAAAGGAAAGGAGAGGGCTGTTCCCTGCTGCGTTTGACTGGTGCTGGTGATCTCTGCAAGCTGCTGAGAAATAAGGTTCAAGATGACTATCACATCTCTTTCTGTCACTCGTTGAGTAGGTATCTTCTGCCCATGTAAGTGGTTAGAAAAACATCGGTGATGTGCTGGTGTATCTGCTGCTTTTCTGTTGCCCCTTGATGGGTTATCTTGATCCTTTATGGGTTATTAAGGATTAGCTGTGGGTTTTGCTCCCTAGGAAGTGGAAACTGTTGGGGACTGGGGTTTGAGGGCGGAGAGGATTTGGGATAATGAAGACTGGACAATTTGTGAGCACTAACTTGTAATCCCAAGGCTGGGAGAGTAGTGGTGACAGAGTTCCCTTCGCAGCATGGACTCAGCACGGCTGCATATGCTGCAGGGATGTGGAGCTAGCCTGGCATGGTGGTAGCTGGTCCAGAGACACCTTAAGCTGCTGAAAAACAGGGGAAATATTAATCGTGTTCTGCATCTTTACCAATTTAAGTGTGCTCATGGTAGAACACTTAGGTCTTTTGGTTTGTGTGCCCAGTGTACAGCACAATATGATTTTCCCCTGGTGTCAGGTTGTAAGTCCTTCACTGTAGCAACTAACGCGTTGTTTCTGTGAACTGCTGAAGGACTGCTGCTGCACGCAGGGGCTGGACCTCCCAGTTGAAAGCTGCTTTGGCTGACCTGTTCTTGGGGCAGGAGAACTGAACTGATTAACAAACCAGCAAAGCAAGGTTTGCTTTTCCGCAGTAACTTGCAAGTGTCTGTGCTCCTTTCCTGCTTACAGAGAAAAGCTAATCCTTTTTACTCACTTTTTTTTCTTTTCTTGCTTTTTTATTGCCTAGTCTGGAAAGGGGAGTGGAAAACAGGTGTGGCTCTGCTGAGATGCCTTGGTACCACTGCAGTGAGGTGTAAAGGCATGGAGAAACACTGAGAGCAAGGCATCTATCTGGGTGGTGTTCAGTGCTGCACAGAAAGCTCTGAAAGTGGGAATCCAGACTCTCTGGTTTCTCCTGTCCCTTTGCTGAATTTTTTCACTTGGAGACATCACCAGGCTGCCATTAAAAATTGCTGCCATCTTGCAGCACTGCAGACTGAGGTCTGGTCTGGGAGACAGAAGACACACTTTAGTGTGGCCAGGCTCACTGTGGATGTAGAGGGTGCTTGTTCAGAGGTGGGTGGTTCTGAGGAGATCTGCCGTGACCTGTTTCAAGCACCTGAGAGGGCTGGTCCCAGTGAGCAGAAGATCCCTGGATGGGCTTCTGCCTCCTGCCATCTCTCCTCAGCACAGTGCTCCTCTCTCCCTGAGCTCACTTAGTCCTTTACATATTAAAGGTGTGTTGACAGAGAAAGTGGTGGAGGGGAAATAACACAAACAGGCTTCGGCTAGGTAGCAGGAGATATTCACCAGATGTGCTGCTGGGCTATGTGACCCCTGTACAGCTGCCTGTCCTGGTTTCCTCTCCTGAAGTGCCACGTGCACAAAGCACCAGTCCAGGGGCTACCCTGCAAAACAAAAAAAAAACCAGTATCATGTGGAAGTGGGGAGAGAGGGGTCCAAGCTGCTAGTGTGCTGCCTAAGGCTCACTGAGGTAGCTCATCTCCTTTGAGTTACTCCCTGCTCCTGGCTGAGGAGCTGGCAGAGGACTCCGCAGGTTGGGCAGTCTGGCCCCTTACACGTCACAGGTAGTCCAAGGGTTCTTGTTTGGGAGAGCAGCTGACTCCTCTTCATACCTTTGTTGTGTCTTACAACTCTGGGCCTCACACTTAACTTGTAGGATGAAGAAGTTTTTGTGGAAGACTCGAGAAGGGTTGTGTGCATGTCCATCTGTCCTGCTGGCTCTGCAAAATGGCAGATGTGTGTGCTTGGAGGGGCAGGGGAGTGCCAGAGCTCAGAGGTGCCCATCCATGTGTCTCTCCATGGTGGAGCTGAGGACCCATCTGCCCCAGCCAAACCGCGCAGCTCTTGGTCCCAGTACTCAGACTGCAGGTGCTTCAACCTCTCGACCTGCACACAGGTGCAGAGTTGCTGCTGGGTTAGTTTGCAAGTAACCTTCCAAGGGTTAATGTATTGTGAGAAGGTTGCAAAGGGCTGAAGCCTGGAATCCCCTCGATCCCTTGCCTGGAGAAACACAAAGTCCAATAAGCCAGCACCCCTGGATTCGTGTTGGGGGGGATTAATTCATGCACTTGATGTTAAAGCTTGTCCGACAGGTTTGCACGGGGGGGCCATCGCTAGGGCTGGTTGGCCTCTCTAAATGGTTGCTAGGGCCCTGGCATCAAGGGCCAATGTAGCTGCCCACAGCCACGGTCACGGAGGGAATTACACAGCCACAAAGAAATTGTTATTCTACATAATCTGCTCTTTGGAGAGTGACTGTGGGGAAACAGGCTGGCCCCAGCATGCCGCCAGCTCTGTGATCATAGAAGCGTGCTGGCTGCAAAGATCGGCCAGGGCTCGCCTTCTGATCTGGGGACACCAGGGCTCGAGGCGCTAATCTGCTTTATCAGCGATTTCTCTCTCCTGACACAAAGGTGTTTACTTGTTTTAACATCTCCCAGGACTCTATTTCTCCTTTTGTGTGGTCTTTATTCCCCGACGAGGGCTTTAGCCCAGATTACAGACAGAATTAAGGCATTTGGCGATGTGCCTCAGAACTGTGTGATGCTGGATCAAGGAGCAGAAAGTAACAAAATAATGGGGGGAGATGCTGAGAGTGACCCCACTGCGGGATCCGTGCTGTCGGCTTTCAGGACCACTTCATTGTCCTGAGAACCAAGAGCCTGTTGGAGAGGGGTGGCCGTGCCGCAGGGTTTGAAAAGCAGGTGCTTCAAGGTTTATTGTACCCAGCATTTTTGATGTAGAGGGTGTGAGGAGGAGGAAAAGGAGGGTTTGCAATAGGTGGGCATTTCAAGCAGCCTGGCAGATTGTCCCCTCCCTTCCCAAGAGTCTGCCACACCTGAGTGTTGCTGGGGCAGGTGGTGTAATACTGGGGACAGGCTGTGCCGTGTGCCTGATGCAATTTCATATGGCCCAGGGAAGGGGCTCAAGCCACATCTTACAGTCTGGCGGGGTGGGCCCTCACCAGGCACCATCCACCTGGTGAGCTGCTGGTTCTATGCGTGAACAAGCAGCAGAGTGATACGGCCACAAAGCATCTGGCTTAGAGCTCCATGGAGATCTTGCTTTTGCTCATTCACAGCAAGCAAGGAAATAAAAAGGAGAAGGCGGTCAACAAAAAAAAAGGTAGCCTTTGGAAAGTCATCTCCAGGGCAGCCCTGGGGTGGCTGCTCTTGACCTGTCATGCTCAGCCCCAGATACAGTGTTTGCAGTGTAACTGGAGGGAGTTGAGGGGAGCAGCCATGGCAGACTGGGTCAGGAGAGTCTGATTTGCCTGTGGGTCTGAGCTGTGTGTCAAAGATATGGGGAAATGCTCCAGTGGGCAATATTTTGAAGGATGGGATTGACCAGGTAAGTGGCTGTTGCAGATTGCCTGGAGTTTGACTAAGTTGAGAATTGTCTCCCATGGAAATGGAGCCCCATCATTCAGAGCACTGGTCACTGCTCCCAAGGAAAATGCTCCCGTTCTGCTAAGGGTCAGCTGTGCCTGTGCCTTGGCTCTTCCTCTTATCGCTGTGACTCCTGCTGGTCACCCTCCATGACAATTAGTGGCCCAACCAGTAGCAGAAGCTGGGGGAGGGAGAGGAAGACCGTGCAGGCTTTTGCATTCTGCTCAGTCACAGAAATGAGATCTAGGAAACTTCTGTGACACCATCTCTGCTCTGGTGTGCTGAATTCAAAGGACACTCTGCTCCAGATGACTCTTCCCCAATTGCGTTTCATTGCAGCGGTCAGCTGTTGACCTGTTTAGGGACTGACTTCCACCATGGAGCTGGAGTCCTTGATGTCTTCTACGAAACGCCCTCCCTTCTTCTTTCGTGTGGGTATGACACCTACATCCGCTACTGGGACATACGGACCAGCACCAGGTGAGCCTACCCTGCTGGCATCTGGGGCCTGCCTGAGGCTCCTGGGCTCTCCCTGTGCAGAGTCTGGCGACTCGCCTGCAGCTGAATTAGCTCCTTTGGGCAAGCTGGGCCTCAGCTCCAGTGGTGGAAGAGTGGAGGCTCAGCCCCGCTCCGGTTTGTGTTGCCCTTGCAGGAAATGCATCCAGGAGTGGGAAGAGCCCCATGACAGCGCCCTGTACTGCGTAAGGAGTGATAAGAACCATATGATTGCCAGCGGCTCTTCTTACTACGGCGTGGTGCGCCTCTGGGATAAGCGGCAGACTCGATGCCTGCAGGTGAGGGCTGGCTGGAGGTTCTCTGGCAGCCCAGTGCCCATGTCTCTTTGGAAGAAGAGAGAGCAGCTTCTGAGCTGTCTTTGAGGCGAGCCCACCATGGAGAACCTAACCTGTATGCAGGGAAAAGCCTGCTTTGCTCAGGTGTCTTGGCCTTTGAGTCTGTAACACCGGCTGGGGGCTTTGGGCTGATCTCTTCTTTGAAAGGTTGATTCTCCTTTTTTCTTGCAGAGCTTTCACCTGTCTTCACCCACCAGCAGCCCAGTGTACTGCCTCCGTTTCAGTACCACCCATCTGTACGCTGCCCTGGCATCAGCCCTGCATGTCCTCGACTTCACGGCCCCATGAAGGGCACTGCAGCTGCTTCTGGTCCCCCCAACTCAGCAGAGTTGACACTTGGCTCAGGGAATCGCAGGGCAGGAGAGGTGAGAATGGCCCCGAGGCTTCTGAAGGATTTTTTTGCCTGCCAGAAACCTGCAATGAAGAGTGCACAAAGGGCCAGACTTTCTCAACCTCACCTGCCTGTTAGTGGAAATAAGGCCGATTGTCCTTTACCCTTTTTATTTTGTGCAAATCAGGGTTTGTTTTAACAACTGTGGGTTTTTTCTTTTTTTTTTTTTTTTATTTTTCTTTTCCTGTGGATCCAGCATTTGAGGGGCAAGTTGAGCCGGGATGCCCTGTCAGCTGTGTGTGCTGGTCAGGCTGAGATCAGCCATGCTCTGAGCCATGTGAAGCAAGTCTAGGCTGTGTGTGGGGTGGACTGATTTGGTGGAAGGGAAATGTGCCTGGAGTGGGGCCCATCTTTCACCTGTGCTTGCTCTCCTGACAGCTGCTTGTGTTGTCCTTCACAGCCAAGAGCAAGAATTGAGCTAAAAGGCAGAGCCGGCCCTGCTTTCAGTGTGTGCCTCCCCAAGCTGGCCGTCAGGTCAGGCTGTGCACTTGGCAGGGCTGAAACAGTTGCGTTTTGCTAAATAAAACTCTGAAGGGAAACAAAAGAGACTGTTTGTTTTGTTTCAAGTTCCAAAGGGGCTGCGATGTTACCCGCTGATGGCAGAGGCCTAGCTGGGCGGAGGAGGTTGCGCCTATTTTCAGATGCTGTCTAGGTGTCTAATAGATGGATGTCTTTCCTTGGCTAGACCCTGTGACACTGCTGCATTGAAGGCAGTTCCTGGCATCTTGGATCTCATGTCATTTTTTCAAATAAGAATTCAAAAAGTAGGATCGGCAACTTGCTTGCTGCTGGCATAATGAAGCAGCAAACCGGACTAGTGCAAACACCAAGGCCTTGATGTGATTTACTGGGTTTGTGTAGGCACATGGAGGTGGGCTCTGCTCCTGTTTGTGTCAGCCTCTGAACCCGAGCTGGGTCTCGGAACAACCATAGCTTTCAGCGTGCTCTGTGCTCTCTGGGTGAATGCAGATGTCTGTGGATGAACGTGCTGTGGGTGAATGGAGTGGTGTCTGGGGTCTGGCCTTCCTTGGGGAAGGAGGTGCGCGAATCCTGCTTGGCTGCGAGTTTGAGTATCCTGGACAGGTAAAGCAGAGGTTTTGTATCTCAAACTGGGAGCACCTCTAGAGCAAAGCACCTGGCATGGTGCTTTGTTGGAACTTAATAGGTAATTTCCAGTGTCAGGAGGCTGTTCTCTGCTTGTGATCTGCAAAAATTGGAAGAGGGTGTTTGCTGGAGCCCCTGCCTGAGCAGGGAGGGAGTGGAACCAACCAACTCCTCGCCTGCGTGAAGGGAGCCCTCCATTCCCAGTGGATGGAAGACAACAGCTCAGGGTGCAAGTAAAAGCACGGCTTTACTGCAGGATCACATTCTCACAAGCATCTTTCCAGCACAGCTCCCTGTCACAGTTCCTGATCTGTGCCAGTTCCTCTGCTGCCACTCATGCCTGCTTGCTGCCGGCTCCCGTGTAGCTACTGTGGTGCCACATATTCTCCATAAGTGCCAGAGTTGATGTCTAAGTGCCCCAAGCAACGATCTGCTACAAAAAGATGCCATGGCTGGAACAATGTTCCACCAGCTCAGAGCTGTAGATCCCAGAGACTGCTAGCCCAAGAGAATGATCTGGGGGACCTCTGGGTTACTGGTAACGCTGAGCTGTTGCCGAAAAGATGGTGCTTTGCATCAGGCATTGCTAAATACTGCTGCTGTGCTGCTTGGAGCACGTTGGGCTCTGCCTGTGAGGAGAGCTTTATGTAAGTGATTAGGCATGAGATAGAAGACTGGAGAGACATCTGGCAGAGCTTGAGAGCCTGTTTTTCTTGGGTGCTGGTGTGTTACAGGTCCTTTAATGAAATTGAGAGGGAGGGAAGGATGGAGATACTCGATGTCTCTGGCAGTGTCCCCAGGGAGAGGCTGTGAAGGAACCGGAGTAACTGTGGGGTCGAAGGAGAGGTTCTTCATTACACTGGGACTTGGGCAAGGCCCAGAATAGGAATGAGCACATCAGCTGGGTGGGTGAACAAGTGTCACCAGTGCAAGAGGTTCCTCCCATGACAGAGCTGCCTGCAGCGCTGTTGCTGCCAGTCCTGCCAGTTCTTTTCTGCAGCCCACGTTGGTGGGTCCTGCACTTGTGTACCTGCTTTTAGGTTCTTCCTGGCTGAAGCCTGGAGCAGAGCTGCAGCCCCATGGTGGTTCCAGCGCTGGTGGGTAGAAGGATGCACCCTCACATCTTGGATGATGTTGGGGAGTGGCAAAGCTGCAAGTGGGGCTGGCGCACTGGCTCTGATGAGCTCTGCCAGTCGCTGGTGTCTCCGTTGTCTCCCAGCAGCAAGGCTCTAACTGGGAATGCCACTCAGGCTCCAAGGAGTTTTCCTGGTTTGAAAGCAGCCCTCATCAGGGGAGCTACGCTGGGGGCCCGTGACCAGCTCACTTAAAAGTAGGGTTTGTTTGGGTAGGGGCTGTTCAGAGATGAACTGGGATGGAGGGACACGCAGAAATTGTAAGCAGAGGGATGGCTGGTGTGGGGTAGAGACAGCAGCTGGCTGGAGGGCGAGTTGCTGAGGCAGCACAGCTGGGGCTGTCCCTGTGCATGGGGCGCTGTCTGTGCAGCGGGGTTTGTGACGGGCAGTGTTTATGCCCTCGGGAAGGGATCTCCCACTGCTACTCCTGAGCTGGCCAGCGGCCCCTGTCACCGCGTGCCCCTCCGTGCCATGCAAATGAAGGCAGCTGCGTTTCCGTTCCGGCGCTCTGCACGGCCGCCTGCGTTCTGCACGTCATGCTGCGCGTGGCTGGCAGTAAGGAAGCAGTTGGGTGTCCCCCTCTTCACCCTGTTTCACAGGCTGTGCCCATTCAACTCTAAGTGTTGATGCTGTTTGCAGAGATACCGGAGTCGCCAGAGCATCCTTCTACCTGCACGGAGGACCTTGCACGACAGCACAGGGGGGAGTTGCTTCCAAGCCCATCCCAGGCAGGTAAGGGGTGCCAGGAGGGAGTTCTTGTTTTCCACATGTTACTGCCTTCAGCAATGGTGGCAGACAGAGGGAATGCCCAAGGGGAACTAACTACCCAGCTTTCATGTCGATTCTGCCCGTGGAGGATGGGGAGAGGCTGCTGGCTGTAGAGGCAGCGCACCTCCTTGGTGTGCTGCAGCTTCTCACAACTCATAGATGGATCATAAATGTCTGCATAAATCGACCACCCTGCCATCTCCCTGGGCCTACAAAGATTCCTCCAAGCGGCATTATTAACAACAGGACTAATTTTTATTAGGAAAGGCAAAATAAATACCATGAAGCTGTGCCAGAGAGCTGCCCCCTACCTCAGCCTCTAATCAGCCACTGCCTACTGGGTCTTACAGTCACCATCCCCATTGTTGGCTGCCTTGATCTTCTTCAGCTCCTTCTGCAGCTGCTCTTCTGCAGCCAAGATCTCCTTCGGCTTCTGGTACTGTAGGACAGAGAGAAATGCCCTTAGCACTCCTGTTCAGCCTCTGCTCCGAGCAGACCAACTGCAACCAGGCGCTGCCAGTGCAGCTGGGGCCCTCCTGCCAAGGGAGGCCTTTCTGTTATCAGCTGCCTCCGAAGCCTGTTTGGAGAGGTGGTGCCATCACGCTAGGGACATTTGCCGAGGATCTGGAGTGTTTTTGACAGTGCAAGTAAAACTTTCCAGTTGGATGTGGAGTCCTGGCCCCTGTCAACCCCTCTGGAATATCCTGGTAAGCTGTGTCGTGCAGATCCCTGGTGTGCTCGCTGACTGTATGCTCACAGGTGTGTCATATATATATATATATTTGAAAAAATGCATTTTTTTAAAAGATAGACAGAGAAGGAAGAATTGCAATTCCTCTGTTCTCCCCTCGGAGCCCCCTCGTCCAGCTGCAGTTCAGTGGTGGATGCAGGTGCTTTTGGGCAAGGGCTTGGCCTGTAGCAAACAGAGGCTCAGAAGGACTCAAGGTGCGCCTCTTGGCCTGTTTCCTCTGCATGTGGACACCCAGCTCTGCTGTGAGGTCTCCCTTGGAGAGGATGCTCTCTGGGTAGCTGACTGCTACATTTAAGAAGATGAGAACCTGCGGCTCAAAAGCATCTGTCTGCCTCTGTCTGCTCCTTGCAACAAGAAGTGCCCATTTTGCTAGTCTCTCACTTCTTCCACCGTGTTGCATGGAAGCGTGTTCTTTCCATGTGTCCTCTCCAACACAAAGCAGTGATATTTTGTTTTCATTGCTATTATTTTTTAGACTGTGAGACGTAGTGCAGCAGGTCCTTTGACTCTTAACACATGCTCTGAGGCAAGAAAAACTTGCTGTCACTGAGCGTGGAGGCTTGCTCAGGCCTGCGGGATGGGACACATGAAAAACAGGGCATAATGGACACTCTTCCACCTGCAAGTCACCTTGAGCAGCAAGCAGGGCCCCTCCTGCGACCTGGGCAGTCCTGGCTAGTGTCAGCGTGCCAGTGTAATCTGAAACTCCCACTGACTGTGTGACAGGGAAGGGGGCTCACCAGTGACCCTCAGCAGATCTCCCTGCTCTGCCTCATTTCCCCACGTGTAAGAATTTTAACTTCTTTGTGGTCGTAAAGGGAAGGGCAAAGTGCTGTTCTGCATGGCGAGAACCTCACCGTGATGATCAGGGTGTTGTTGGCGTGGGTGAAGCTCAGGGCAGCTGCATCCAAGGGGAGCTGGTATCGATCCAGGTCAGGAATAGAGAATTTTTTGTAGTACCTGCAAATTAGAGAGGAGACAGAAATCAGGAATGTGGGGTTCCTATCCCCCCACTAGCAGTGCTGAGCTACAGAGTGCTGTCCTACAAGGTGCAGATGAGGACAACAGACCTCTCAGGGTTGGCAGGAGGATGCTGTGCCATGTTGTGTGCCTGTTGGTGCGCCCAGGCTGGCAGGAGCACTGGAACCAAACCTCCAAACTGGAAATCAGAGCTGGCAAAGTCCTGAAGGGCTCTGGGGTGTGAGAGCAGGCTTGGTCCCTCCAGCTTGCCCTTAGGTAGTGCCAGACATGGTTAGGGACAGAGTACTCAGCCCTACCAAGAGGTGTCCCTTGTCTTTGTCCCTGCTCATGGCCTCTCATTCCCTCCAAGTACCAGCTCCCATCAGCTCTTGTCAAGACAGCTGTCAAAGCCCTCGTTCCCCGTGACTGACCTTCCTGAGTGATGCACCATTTTGCATTGCAGCCTTCCTAAAACCATCTTTTTGGCCTCTTGCTGTGCTTCCTAGATCACCTCCTGCTTTGGTAGCACAGTGCTGCTCGGGCACACGCCTGGGCACAGAGCTCCAGGTGTAGCTGCCCACAGCCACCTGAGCCTTGGCTCTGCAGCGTCTCCATGCAGGCCCCATGGTGGCTGTGGTGCTCCTCTGTGCTCCTGGCTCCCTTGGCTGCTCTTTCAAAAGTCTCTATCCCAGTTTCTGCAGTCACATCTCACATCCAAGCACACAGAGAGATTTTTGCCAGCTCCCTATGCAGCCTGTGTCTCTCCACCAACCAGACCTTGGGCTTTGCTCAGTATGAAGGAAGAGAGATATGTTTTGGGTAGAATTGGAGTGGTTAGAAGCTGTCTAAGCAGCTGAGAGACTTCCTAAGGCTCCAGACCAGAACCTTCTAGTCCTGTCTGTGTTTGCCCGAGACCTTTCTTCCTTGGCATGGCTTGCCCTGCATCTGTTGCTTCTCTCTGGGGCTGCACCAGATACACTAGTTGGTGGTCCTATGCCCACACAGAAGCATGACTGGGTTCTTAGTCTCTTCCAGCACTCTTGTGGGCAATCCTCCCCAAGTAATTGGCCTGCAGCTGGTACTGAGGTGCCCAAAGCAGAGCAGGAACAGGCAGCAGCTACTGTCATGCCATGAGGGGTTCTTCTCCATTCAGCTGGCTGTGTGTGAGGCTTGGCCTCTCTAGCTACCTCTGCCCAAATTGCAGTTTATTTTCCAAGTCACGGTGAAAACAGCTACAAAGGGCAAATGGCTCTCCTGGTGCAGTGGGAGGAATGTATGCAACTTGTTACCGCAGGGCTCAAACCGTTCTGTGTTGTCACTGCTGTCGGTATTTGGAAAAGGTGGCAGACATGGATAATAAGGGAGATGTCAAAGGTTAAACAGCAGAGATTAGATGAACACAAAGACATGTTAAGGAAGTGTTAACTTCTTACCGATTAGACAAAAAAAAAAGCAGTACACAGAAGAAACCCACTGTTTCAAAGGGCCTTGGGAGTCGTCAATGAAACTGCAGCATTCTGCTGCCCCAGGACTAAGGAGAAGGAGAGAAGAATGACTTTGGCTGGCCTCAAACTAAAATCTGTGACAAGATCAAAGGAAACCAGATCTGCCTCGCCACCCCCTCCTCCTCCTAACATTACCACTGCCTCTCGCTACAATAATTGAATCAGGTTTGGCGTTTGGAGGTGGCTTTCTGGGTTTGTTTTTAGAGTTTAGTTTAATGGATTTATTTTACAGCAAGAGGTTTTAAGCAAATCCCACTTGAGCAGCCCTTGCCGTGGCCAGAGGGAACTGGGGTGACTGGTGGAAGTGAAGATCTCCTGTCTGGGCTAGAGAGGCAGCTGGTGGGCGGTCATCCCTGCTGAGGCAGGCACATTCTCTGCCCTCGCCTCTCACCCCATGGCCAAGGGCAGTATTGCACTCTGAGCCAGGGTCCCGGCCTGAGATCCACAGCGTGTAAGTGAAGTCACCTCTTATTTTCCTGCTGGAAACTCACTTTTTGTCAGCCTGCAGGGAAAACTGCTACTGGTATGCTAAGAATTTAGAGCTGAGCTACTCAGTAGCGACTTGGCAACCCATCCCGTTGCTTGTGCCTCTGGCTGGCGGTCAGCACAGCTCTGCTGCTCAGAAGCAGTGTGGCTGACTTCCAAGGGCTGGAGAAGCTCCGAGGCTTCCTTTCTCTCCCGTAGCGATGTGCTCTCTCTGTGGACTCCACGCCTTTGTTGCTATCTTGGAATTAGTTGCTGAGTGGTGCCTTGCCCTGGCCGGGACCCAGGAGAAATGATATAAGATATCCTGGAGCCGGTACTAAGTGTTCTGGTGCTGGAGTTTGTCCCTGCTCCCTACTGACAGCAAAGTCGTTCTTGTCCCCAGTGAGGCAACTTTCAGCTTTAATTCCAAAAGCCCTTAACTATCATATGCAGACTGTGAGCCGCTGTCAGGTGCTTCAACTCTCTCTGACAGTAGCCTACGACTGTGTAGGGGGACTCTACTGTTTTCCTGCGAGTGGTACAAAAAAGCTTAAAGTCAGGTAGGGCATGGGTGACGCCTCAATGGTACATTACAACCTTACAGCACCTACGCAGGCAAGGAAGCTCCCACATACATGCTACCGTAGCATTGGGAGTAGATAAGCCTGTCTGTGACAGTATGTGGTTGGACTTAGGCTCACATACTCCCTTCCTGTCCTAGCTCCATGTGTATCCATGCGTGGCTGATGGGAATCTCATTCATCTTTGCTATATGTCCCTACAAAAGTGCCACTCTTCTCCTGTGAATGCCTCTGCGTGCATTTAGGCCAGCATCTTCCTGAATTAGAGCTGTAACTGCGTCCTGTTTCCATGGGGTAGACTCCCCCTTTTTCCTGTCTAGCCTCCTCCTGCTTTTGAGCGTCCAGGTGTGCTCATATGCAGAGCTCAAGCACCCCCTCGCCACGGCCTCTGATGTGGTAAACCCTTGCCTGAAGACTGGCGGGCTCTACCATCTGAAAGCAGAAACGGCGCCATCTGGAGCAGTTCTTTGCCAACAGCACCACCTACAGCCAGCCGCAAAGAGCGGCTCAGAGAGGGCACACTGGGAAACGCCAGGCTGGTTCTCACCCGTGAATCTGAGTCTTCTCTGTCTGCAGCAATGCTGTGGAGGCAAGGCAAGCCGAGGGCAGTCCGCCCAGCTTTCCATACTGCTGTATTATCCCAGTTTGTAAATAGCTTTCACTTATCTTCCAATATCCTCCCTTGTTCTCCTAATACTCGCTCCTTGCTATCTCTTCACAATACTACTGCTCATCCTGGCTTATCTCACTGAGGCTGTAAAACGCTCTGGGGCACAGTGTGTCTCATTCCATGAGAGATGCCATGTACTGACACAGTATAAGATGAGGCTTAAAAGCCTTTTCTTTCTTTTCCTCCCATCTCAAATTTTTTACAGCAGAATATTGTGGTGCTTCCTTTCCAGAGTCAGTCTGCCTTTTTTTCTTGCTACCTCCAGATCACGTCACTGGCATTGTGACCACAGGACACGCTTACGCAGGGAGATCTGTCTGTTTGGGTGCCCAGCACTTTGCTGTACCTGTTGAATCCTGCAGGCCCACGCATTCTGAGATACAATGACTAGACCAAAGTATCACGTCAGAGCGAGAAGGTGGGATGCTCTAGCTTCAAAAGGTCTGCAAGAGTTTTACTTTAGGGAGCAGAATTTGACAGGGAAAGAACAGAGCAAACACCATGCTAGTGGAATTGTAAGATAAGTTTGCAAAGGCTAGTGCAGAGCTTGAGAGGCTTTACCATAAATGTGTCTGGGGCAATTGGGAGCGGAAGCACAGCTGGAGACACACAGCTGCGAGGTGGGGCCCCTCAGCCCTTGCACGCTCAGGATAGAAGGCAAGAGAGGACAATCCCCCTGTGCAATCACTAGCCTGCCCTCCGTGCCAGCCCACCCCGAGGGACTGCCAGCACTAGCAGTGCTGTCCTTACTGACTTCTTGTTGGTGGTCCGGATGACACAGCAGCGCTGCTCCTTCTCCACGGAGACGCTGTAGACCTCCTTGGGGTAGGGCAGGTTACGGATCCGCCACTGGAAGCTGGTCAGGGTATCCTTCCTCATGAAGACAGGCTACAGCAAACAAGTACCTTTAGCAAGGCCTCTCCAGATGTCTCCTCTCCTCCCTGCCCCCTTCTTCCTGTGCTACCTCTAGAGGCTCCACCTGGGAGTAGCTGCTCTTTCACAGTGGAACATTAGGAAGTAACTCAAGAAACTGCCTGAGCATCACTTTCCTAATGCTAGCACTGCTCTGCCTTTACCTGGGGCACTGCCTGCCCTGCTTGTAGAGGCTGAAAGTGTTCATCAAGGGAGTCTTGCAGTACAGGGTTACATGGAAACCGGGCCTCTTCCTCACAGGCAACCAAATACTGAGCTCTGCCTACCCTAGAGACCTGCTGGATTCAGCCCTGGCTCTGCTGTGCAGGGCTGTGGTTGTGTTTCAGGTCTGTAGAAAAGATGATGCAAGACTAAAACCGCTGCCCCCTAAGTTAGCGGGACATGAAGATGAAACAGGCCCTGCTGTGTTCAGGAGAGGCTGCTGTGCACTGCCTGTGTCGGCCTTTCACTGTCATCGCTTCTGCTTTCCATCCGCTGACTTGTCCTGGCACTGGCCTTCCTTTCAGGCTACTTTTTCAGAAGCCACAATAGCAGTTGGCCAACACAACAGTATGGTTTCTCTACTTAAGGAAACTACAGATCTGTTAAAGACTCCAAAATAACCTAAGCTGTGCCTTCTTTCTACCCAGCCCTGCACCTTTGGGATGATTTGTAGCAGAGTGCTGGGCACGTGAGGCTGACTCTTGGGGCTATGAGTGATCTGTGGTCTACTAACTACTTCTGCAAGCACAAGACTAAGTAGTTTTAGGTGCAGTGGTGCTTGCAGACCCTTACGTACATTGGAGCTGCTTTCCTTTATGAGCTCGGATTCCAGCACTCCCAGGAGCGGCGAGGTTGGCTCTCCCACTTCAACCTGCCACTTGCCGGAGCCCCCAAGGGTGTTCTTCTCTCGCCATTTTCTACCTGTGGAAGGGAGCAGAAGGGTTTTCATTATTCTGCTCTATAAGAACTCCAGCAAATGACTGCTAAAGCTGCCCAGCACACTAAGATGATATGAACATACAAATATTAATTCCGGTCCTTTCCACTTTGGTGTGAGTGGATCTGTTAGCTGGCCTATATCTGAATTCGGAAATTCTGTACCAAGTGCCTCTCTTTTTTTGCTACTTGGTGCTGAAGCCATGGTGGGGTTGCAACAGGTGCTATGCTGCAGCTGATGTGGTTTTGGACAAGAGCCATAACCAACACCCTGTTGTTTGCAGTTGCAGAAGCCACCAAAAAGCATATTTCACCCCAGCATGTGCTACAGACTTGGTGTCTGGCTCCACAAGACAGCAATCCCATTTAGTCCGTCGGAGCCTGTTGTGGCAGATGAGCTGTTTGGGAGAGATCCTGGGACAAAGGAAGGTCTGCTACGCCACGGAAGTCAGAGAACCCTGGGCCCAAACTGAACCATGCTTATGTCCCTACATAACTCAGCCACAGGCATGCTTATGTCCCAGAATATTTAGGGGCAAGTTGCTCCTGACCGGGTGGTCCCTCTCAACACCCCGTCCTGTGAGTCTGGCTGTGCAGGCTGCAGTTCTGCCTCGGCCCACGTCTGCTGGGGCCGGCCGAGCGCACCACTTACTCACTAACTGACCGGTCTTCACCTCGTACTCTTCGGCCATCTCCTTCCCATCCTCGAACAGGTAGTGGATCTTCTGCTTCCCTAGAGGCAAGGCAGGGGGTGAGGGGAAACGGGAAGACACCGGGGCCTGGGGACCCGTCCCGCTGCCTGCGGCCGCGTCCCCCCGCTGCCGGCCCAGTGGCCTTTCCTGCGGCCCCGTCCCCCCGCCCGCTCGCTCGCTGCGGGGTCGCCCCGAAACACGTCGCGGAGGGGGGGTGGGGAAGAGGGGGGTATCTCGTCTCGCCGCCCCCGTTACCGTCCTGCACCAGCGCCGTCTTGCTGGCAGCCCGCAGCCTCTCCAGCCAGCTCGGCACCGCCATGGAGGCCGGGCCCCGTCGCCACGGCAACACGGACACTCCCGGCGGCCACCCGGAAGCACTTCCCTCCGCCCCGGCCCGTGGGTGAGAGCGGCCCGGCCGCCGGGCCCTGCCCCGGGGCCCATTACCCCCCCCGCGCCCAGCCTGGCTTGGGGGGCCTTTCCCTCCTCGGGACTGGGATCCCGGGGGACCCCCCGGCTGCTCCCGCGCTGGGGTGTAGGGCCCTGGCCCTCCTGCTGCCCCTCATCGGGCTGGGCCGCGGCGGGGCCTGGGCTGGGTCCCCGCAGCGAGGTTTCGGGCGTTGTTCGCTGCCCCCGGGGGAAGCCGGCGGGCTGGGCTGGGGCCGTGGGAGCCTTGGCGGCCGGAGGAGGCTGGCGAGGCAGGCTTGGTCCCTGGCGGGCCTGTCTGGGTTCAGATGAGGTAAAGCACTACAGAGGGACGTGCTCGTCCAAGTCCCGCGGAGGGCTCGGGCGCCTGGAAGCTGGGGAGGTGTTGGGATGGATGTTTTCTGTGTCTAATAGAAAATATTACTGTCATCAGAGGTCTTTTTTGGTCAAAACGTCCTGAAAACAGAAACGTTTCTATGAAGCAGAGTTTTAGAAATATAGCAGGGTTTCTTCTCCCCTGAAACCGAACCGTTCCTGGTGGGAGCAGGGACTTGAGTCCAGCTCTGGGTGGGTCTTTCAGAGGGGTCTGTTTAGCACCTGGGTGAGAAGGCGACTGCGGGGAGAAGACGCGGCCCAGTGGGACCACTTTCAGCTAAACGTGACAGGTTTGTGCTTTTTTGCTTGTGGGAAACCTCGAGTCAAAGCACGGAGTGCTGCACGAAGAGGAAACCCTCGTGTTGGTGTCAGCGCGATGCCGCAGCCGGGGAAGGGGCTGTTGGCATGGATGGCGATTTGGGGTCTGCTGGGGCTACGGAAAGCCAGACTTGCTGGTAGCCTGGGCCAGTAGTTAAAGCTCCAAAGGTCGCTTTTGCAAGGTTTGTGATGGTAAAGCTACAGCTGTAACTGTATTGGGCTTGGCTAGTTAATCTTTGCTAATCTGCTGTTTCCAGCTGAAGCTGGGTTGGGGCTTTTCCTCCTGTGGCTGTCTGAAATGCTTAGTGTTGATCATCTGCTTCATCTCTGCTCGTTGGTGACAGGATTTCAGTCCTGGCAGGAGAGGCATTTCCTCTCCTTCATGGGAATGTGCTTAAGAAATGTTGGGGAAATGAAGTTGCTTCTGTTGGCTGAGTAGGAAGGAGCTCCAAAATGTTAAAGTAGTTGAATACTTTCTACTATAAGAACAGAGCTTTAGTGGTTTCTAAGGTATTCAAGCAGGGTCTTCTCAAGTGGCTTTTTGGTGGTTTCTAACTTTGATATTTCTGACCTTGTGGGCTACAATTCTTGTTTGCAGGTGCGTTCCTCAGAGTGAGCATTTCTGGAAGGCAACAACAGAAAAAAAACCCCAAACAATAAAAAAACAAAGACAGCAATCAAAATGAGTGAATCATAAGTTGTTGTGATTCTGTAATGTTGTTCTAAGCAACCTTCCTCTTTCTTATTGGTATTCAGCAGTTGCAGCTAAACTTCTCATCAGGCCTATGGAGGCACGAGGGATTGTCAAAGCCTTTCCCAAGAGAAAGAAGGTGAGGGATGACTCGGGGAAAAGCATCCCTCCGAAGATCCCAAAAGAGGAGGGAACAGAGATACCTGAGGGTAAGTCCTACGTGCCCATGACATGGAATATACTGCTCCTACCCCAGCTTGTTAACTGGGGGTGCTGTTGCCCCAAAGGCTTTTTCTGGCCCCAAAGTGTGTTTTCTGTAGAGGTCATGGCCAGGTTGCTTTGATGTGTCCAGCTGGTGCCCCCCAAAGAATGCCTGCCACTGTTGGTGCCATCAAGTCCTGCGTAAAATATGTTGCCCAGGTGGCTTGGGACAGTTTCTCTTGTCGCTGAGTTCCTGCGCCTGTGTTTTCCTCAGCAGAGTGGATGAAACCAGTCACCGCCTACGTGTTGCAAGCCGGCATCGGCCAAGCCAGGGTGGAGATCTTCCACAAGCAGATTGTCCAGAATGGGGGTGTTGTACACAGCCAGCTCTCCTCAGAGGTGACGCACGTCATTGTGGCTGAAGACATGGACTGTGATCGGGCCTTTCGGCTCCTTAAATTGGCCAAGCTGCCTTCAGGGTTGCAGCTAGTGAAGGCATCCTGGCTAAGTGCTTGCATCAGAGACCAGAAGCTGCTGAGTACTGCTGGCTACAGTGTCTTTATCCCTCGCAGGTATGCAAAGACCACGCTGTCATTCCTCCCTACAGCGCTGTTGTCCTAAACTGAACAGCACTAAAATTTGACCTCTGCTCAAGATCTCGGACTGCAACTCCTTGCAGCTCTAATCACTTGCTACAGGTGCTACAGGTGCTAATCCATCAGTGATAACAAGGAGATTTCTTTTAAAAGTGCTGAGGATTAAATGCTGTTTCTTACTTATTGCAGATGAAAAGTAGAGAGAGAATGGACAACTAGGCACAAGAGGAAATAAGGAATGGAGTAGCAGGTAGCCACAGGTCAGGATCAAAATGTTTTGGCCAAGTTTTGGAGAAAGAGTCTAAGAGGGAGGTAGGTAGGAGTGGAAGTTGCAGGTCAGCAAGGTGGATGGAAATGGGGGAATTGAGCCAAAACCACGGTAATTAATCTGTGATCTGAGAGTAAAATTCATATGGGTTGTTTGCTCCATCCCAAAACATGCAGAAGGTTTTCTCAATCAAACTTTTGGAGGCTGAGAAGTCCTCCTTCTCCTATACTAAGGCATCTGATCCATGACAGGTGCCTGGAGGAGGGAGAACTGAAGAAGGAGAAGCACCAACTCCTGGGCAGTGAAGAGATCCAACCCCCAGCAGAGGAGGGAGCAGTGAAACCAAATGCTGAAGCACAGCTGGAGAATTCCTTGCAGCGAGGGCTGGGTACCCTTGGGCAGCAGCAGCTGGCTGAGGTGAGGCTTCCCCCACAGGCCCTTCTCCATGTGAACAGGTCCTGCATGCTGCTTTTCCTGGCTAAGAGCATCTCTGCAGGGATACAATGCCAGATTTTTCTCACCAAATGTGGAAGGCATTTGGATGTTTCAGTGGGTTGTTGCTGGCACATTTGGGCTGTGGACATGGGTAATGCTTCTCTTTGTCCCTTTTAGGTGTTAAAAGTAGAAAAAACACCCCTCCACCCTAAATTCCTGTTCCTGTCAGTACATTTCCAGCTGAAGCATTCCTGGTGCTCTGATCAGGCCCAGGCTCACTCTGGTGATCGTGTTTCCCCTGCCTCCTTTTGAGGAATATTCCCTGGCTGAGAATATCTCCCTTTCAGGAAGCTGTCTCTGATATTTCATCCCGTGTTCCTGCCTGAGCCGTACTGACCCATTCTCCACTCGTTGGCAAGCACCCTGTTCAGACACATGTGCAGCGGATCAAGTTGCCACTGGAACGATTATGGTGGTGTGCTTAAAATATCTGTGTTGGGTTATTAGTGGCCTCTGCTATGAGTCAGCTTCTCCAACCTGCTGATAGCTTTCTCTGTATTTTTGCTCAAGTTTGCTGAATTCTTTTTGGGCATTGGCATCATTCAAATCTATCAGTAGCAAAGTAAACCCAGACCTCTTACAGCAGCAGCTGCCTTGTAATGCTGGTATCTGTTTTCCAACACAGTCCCAAATTTTGTTTCACAAAACCTTGTAGATACTCCCTAACTGGCAGCCCACTGAGGGCTCCTTTGTTTTAGGCTTTCTCTAGAATATGTGTGAGGGGGGATCTTTTCTCCCCAGACTTACTACCCAGTGTGCTATAGACAGAGTTGGCTGCTTCTTCACTGCATCATCTTTGCAGTTACCCCATCTTTGCTGTTTCTTGTAACTCCAATTTAGTGGCAATCATTATTAACAAATCTCACCCTTAACGGGAGAAAGGAGCTTTTGTGCTGTTACGGATCCTGTGGCATCTGCCCTGCTTTCTGCTCGCGTTTACTTTGGGTGGTCAGACAGCTGCTAGAGTCTGAAGCCTTATTGCCTTTTTTCTTATAAATCCCCTCAAGTAATGAGATTTCCTGTTAGTCTGTGCACAAAAGCAATATTTGTAGACACTTGAGTAAAATCCCTTGTCCCAAGCTTAGGACTATGTGAGTTTGGGGAGGAGAGGAGAACGCATGGGATGTGCTTTAAAGACAGTACCAACTGCTTTTAAGGCCCAGCTACAATGGTAAAGCTGAAATCTCAGCTTAGAAGCAGCCTCCATTTAAGCAGAGAGTCTTTTCTAGCTTTTGGGGGGTTGTTTTTTCTCTAGGAGATGAGGAGTGTGCCAGTGTTTCATCCTGAACAAGGGCTGCACTGGGAGTTCTGCATTTGGATATGAACTCCTGTGAGCAAACCCTGCTACCAGTCAGACTGCAGCAACCACTCTGTGACTGGCATTTGGACACAGTAGTTTTCTGCAAAGCAGCCTTTGCAAGTGGTACCAGTTATTCACCGGCTGAACCCAGGGGCTGTTTCCCCAGGCTGCCTGCCTCCCTCTCCAGTGGCGTATTGCCTCAGCTACTGGGCTTCAGCTGCTATCCTGGCTCCTGTGCTGTGCTCCAGACAAACCATGTGCGTCCCAGTCTGACCCAGCTCTCACAAGTCAGCTGCTGTAGGATCCTGGAGTGTATTAGAAGCTCGCGGGACTGATTGGTTTTGCACATATGGTTAGAAAGACTCCACCAGCTTTGTTGGCGAAGGGTAGAGAGTCCGGGATTTATGTGTTGTTTCATCTATGTGACACTGCTGGCCGAGAGGATGGGAATTGCATGCTCCAGTGCAGAGATTTTTTGCGTTGTGCTTGGATAACGTGCTCCTTAAATGCTTTTAAGGGGCTTACTAAATGATCTGAACACTCTGAGGCTTTGCTGCCCTTAGAGGGAACAGTGTCTTNAGGGAGTTGCGTTTCAAGGATTTCAAGGCNAATAAANCTGCTTTAGTCTATCAAATCCCCATTCTGACCTAGTTTTCAGAGTTATAAAACAAGATTGCAAAAAGGAAACTTCCTGCCTCTTCTGCCTAAAGACTTCAGCTCTGTAGCTTGCAGGAATCGTGTCTCCAGACCTCCTTAGTCAGCAGAACCAGAGGTTGTAAGGACATGGCTCTGACTTAGGCTGGCGCTCTGCAGAAACTCGTAACAGCACTTGTGTGCCACGTGTAATTGCTGTACTGATCCCAAACTGCCCTGTGCCTTTCAGGATTACTTCCACAGCACAGGAGCTGCTGGATCTTCGTGGACTCCCGTGTTAATACATAAAGGAGAGAGGGGGACCCCAGTGAGCAGAGCGGTCTACAAAGCCTCTGTGCGGCTTCCCACTTCTATCCCCTTTTGTTCCTTACCTGAAGCCAAGGCTCATTGTTTCTTAAGTCCACACAGAGGCATCCTAATGCTGAGGGTATCAGCAAATGTATACATTGGTTCTTTCTTCTGTCACTGAGGAATGTGGAGTCCTTTGTGTCATTCCTTCCTCCCCCTTTTCTCTTGCAGATAGCCATGGGGAAAATGGGTGTGTGTGTGTGTGGTAATTTACTACCCTGTTAAGTTTTTGTGTCTGTAACGTGAAAACAGAGTTCAGTATGTGTATCTCCTGTCATCTGCATCATGGGGTGGAAGGTGCAGAGTCTGAATGTGAGAGATGTGTCTGTGCAGCCATCAGACCAGCGAAACATTTCCCAGTGGGAGCAGGGGGTCAGGATCTGCCCCAGCCAGGGATTTCAGCATTGTCATACGACGCTGCTGGCAGCAGTTGCTCGCTTAACCAGCATCTTACCTCAGTTAGGTCTTGGGCTTGGCTATTAGAGATACATGTGTGCTTGGATCACAGGTGGACAGCAGTCTCTAGTCTTCTGTGCTTTGTGAGGTGCGCACATTGATTCAACGAATGCATGTGTAGCTTGGGGCACGAAGAGCTACGGTGTGCGTATAACCAACAGCTTCTGGAGATGGCAATCTGAGCACTGCAGCGCTCTGACTTCATGCTCTCAGGAGCAGCCTGTGCCAAGGGGACATATGTGAGATGTGCACTTATTCTCACATAGCTGCTTTTCTACCTGTCCCTAAAGAAAGTCTCTGCTGATGAAGACAGTGAAGGAGAAGATGCTAGTGTCACCCAGGGAGATCTGGAAGCATTGATTTCTGGCCGCTACCCGGTGAAATCATCAGAAGAGACTAATGACATCTCTTCCGCTGTGGTCCAGCCTGCAAGCAAGTGGGTTTGTGCCCATTCCTCCAACAGCAAGAAGGAGAATCACAACCAGTGCATCACAGAGAAGCTAGAAGTGCTGGCAAAGGCCTACTCTGTCCAGGGGGACAAGTGGAGAGCTCTGGGCTACTCCAAAGCCATCAATGCACTGAAGAGCTACCACAAACCAGTCACATCCTACCAGGTAAAACACCTTCCTGGGGTGGTGGAGCAGGGAGATAGACCCAATATCCTAGCTCTGTTACGAGCCAGATTCCTTTCTCTTTCTGTACGTGGAATAGCTTATCTATCTTCAGGCTTTGGGAATTCCTTCCTGTGGGAGGGTTTTGGTGGAAGTTGTGTAGCAAGTGTGAGATTTATTTATTGACCACCTGCGGTGTTTTCAGATGAGCAGAAAAGGGGAGTCTGAGTCTTTTAGGGACAGATCTGAGCACCCATAAGGTAAGTGCCTTCTCCAGGCTCAATGCAGGGACATTTTCACCTTCCTCTTGGGCATCAGCAACTGCTGCCATTGGAGATAACGTATAAAACTAACTGGATCTAGGCCTGATTGGCTGTGACAGTCCAGCCATTCAGTGTGTTAGTGTTTCAGTCCTATTCTGCATGCATGTCCTCTTCCACTTGGCATTGAATCGATGTAGCCTATGTAAGCCTGGCCTAGAGAAGAGAGCAGCAGTCAGAATTAGTCCTGCAACTTACCAGTCACTCATCAAATGGCTAATCAGGCTCTGAGTGGGTTGCAGCTCCCCAGCTTGTCTGTAGCCTTCACTTTTCCAGTAGTGGCTCTGGTTTCTTGCTAGGAAGCCTGTAAAATCCCTGGGATTGGGAAGCGAATGGCAGAGAAGATCCTGGAGATCATAGAGAGTGGGCATCTGCGCAAGCTGGATCACATCAGCGAGAGTGTTCCTGTGCTGGAGTTGTTTTCCAACATCTGGGGAGCAGGAGTGAAGACGGCTCAGATGTGGTACCAGCAGGTAAGTTTGGTGCCTTACACAAGAGGTTCTTAGACTAGGGTTTGAAGACTGCTGCTGGGTGCAGGAGAATTTCTTTCACAAATAGTTTCCAGTTGCTAGTATCCACGGATGGGATTTGAGTCTGGAGTTACTGGAGGAGCTGTGAAGCTGTGTCCCGTTGTGGGTATGTTTGAGGATGATGGAGTGCACCCGGCTGAGACCTGAGTTTAGGTGGAGGATAGGCAACAGACACATGCAATAGGAGGAGCAGGGGACACACTGCCTGTTCCGTTAGCATTGCTGCTTGGAGCTCATCTCACACTGTTCACTGCAGTGGCACTGCTAAGAGCCAGGCTTGAGCCAGTATGTCTTGGCCATGAAAGCTCCTGATCCAGTTGCTGGCCTGTTGGCCCAGCTGGCTCCTGTAGCTGTCAGAGCAGCTGTCCACCTTGTCTGGCAGTTGTAAAAAAGAGGTGAAAGTAGATGTGCCAACATGAGCAACCCAGGCCACTGGGTGTGTTCCTTCTTTAAAAACAATTTGTTTCCTGAACACAGAGCTAAGCCTAGTTTCCTGTAGTGTTTGATTTGTGCCTGGATTCTTTGCTGTCTTAAAAATACGGTTGTCTGCACACTGTAGGCTTTCCCTCATTGGGGTATTTTGGGTGTTGTTCCTTTACCTGCATCACTTGTTTTCCTTCAAGCTGTAGGAACACAGTGCCTTAATAAAGTAGCCTCTGTCAGGTTTAGTTAAGATTCATAGTCATTGTGGGGTGGAGATTAGAGGTGTGTGTGAGTAGTGGGATTGCCTAAATCCGTCCTTTTAGGAACCTGGCCCTAAGTGATCTCTGTGTGTTATCTCAGAAGCTGTGACTCGCCTGGACTTGAGACAAATTAAATGCAATCTCCCCAAATCTTCGTTGAAAGTGTTTAAAGAGCAAAGTCTCGGTAGATCTTTGAATATCATCACATGGTCTGCACTAGGGTTTCCGGACACTGGATGATATCCGCACCAAGGCGACTCTCACCAGCCAGCAAGCTGTGGGGCTGAAGCACTACACGGATTTCTTGGAGCGCATGCCTCGGGAGGAAGCTGCAGAAATAGAACAGACCGTGAGTAGCTTGGCCCTGGGCGCTCGGAGTGGAGTAACTCCTGGGACCTGACAGGAGGGTGCATGCTGTGGAAGTGTTCGTCACTGTTATAGCTGAGCTCTTCAGCCTCTCCTCTGAGCAGGGTCAGTGCTTGTGGGACCCTTTTTGGGCCTGGGCACACAAGGCACCTACTTTGCCCCTTAGGAAAGTTCAGTCTGAGTGCCTGGCAAGGAGGAGGATGCTTCACGGGTGTCAATTGTACACACTGCTTTGAAAAAGGCTGCATGTAGCATGGTGGGAGGAGTACGTTTGCAGCTCATCTTTCCTGGCTCTCATCTTCTCTGAGATGTCTGCTTTCAGTCGAGGCCCCTGAGCCTCCATGGTTCTGCTTCTCCAAAGGAAACTGTGAGCACCCTGTGAGCTGGTTGTCAGTGGAGAGACCACGCACAGATATCCTTGCTGGAAGCAAAGGGGATCCGGATTGCAGATGGGTGCTGCTCGCTCTAGTAAAACATGCCACTCCAGGATTACGGGGTGCTAAGCCCACGTACCCTAATGTGAGCAGAGAGCTTGGGGGACACACCATCATTGCTACCCCTGTGCTCTCTGATCACCATGGAAGCAGCAGCCAGCGTGACCCTGTCACTCGGCTACAGGGCCTGGCCACGAAGAATGCACTCCTGCCAGGCTCCTGCTGGGTTGTCAGTCCCGTGTGCTGGATTAGCCATTTCTGTGGTGAGTGGTCCCTTTCCCAGGCAGGCTGGGTCGAGGAGCTGGTGCTTGGGGGTGGGTCTATTGTTATCTTGATGGGATTACTGTGCTCCCCTCCGTACACACGCACACACCTCTGATCCAGGCCCAGGAGAGAGAACGAGGGATTAGTCACTGTCTGTGCTGCCTGTCACAGTGAGATCTGAGGAGCTTTTAGGCTCTCGGGTGAGGCTGGGAGTTTTCTAGAAATCTTCATTTAAAGCCAGAAGGGGGGCAAGGACACCAGAGGAGGGCTTGCTCCGCATGAGAAAGGCTTGTGGCTTCTTGGAGCACCTCTGGGGCAAAGGTTAATGGGTTTATCTCTTGCTAATGAAGGATGATCCCCAAGAGTGACAAGGGGCTGTGGGCATGGACACTGCCTTCCTGAACCCCAGCCTCTGTGATGGCCTCGTCACTGGGAATTGCTGAGCCCCTAATTATTTGCTGCCAGCAGGGTGATTGGCACAATCAGACCAAGAATACTTTATTCCTGTCCAAGGACCTGGTAGCCTTTCTTAAGCATTTAATGAATGAAGCCATCAGAATTAGCTCTGTCTGCACAAAACAGGAGCTGGGGTCCAGCCTGGAGGTGCCTGCATTAGGGGAAGTTCTGATTACATGTGTCTGATTGCTGGCAGCAGCATGTTGGCATCCGTTTGGTCTAAAACACGGCAACATTTGTGGTTTTTCTGGGTCAGGAAGCCCAGCTCTCCTGCAAAGGCAGAGCTCCTGGCAGGAGTGGGCTCCAAGGGACACTTGCAGATTTTCTGATGTCTTGGGTCCTGCTGGGGAGACTCTCCATAAGCCCGTCTCTGCTTCTGAAACAGGACCTGCGACAATCCCTCATTGAACTGGTTCTCTTGTGAGCAGAACTGGTGAGCTTTGCTCTTCTGGCCTGCAGGAGAGCTGAAAAACCTCTTCTCTCCTGCTGTCTCGGAAACCGAAGGCTCTGACAGGTTGTGGTGTACTTTGTCTCCTCAGCATTGCTGCATCTTCCTGCTTGTCCCAACCCAGCTCCAGCCCAGTGTCCCCAGGAGCTGATGACTGATGGTAGCGCCACGTAAATCATTGTGTTGTGTGGCAATGTGCTGGGCATTTGCAGGGCTGGCTGAGGCCACCCTGGCTCACGTGGCTCCTGACAGCAGGCCAGCCTCCGTCGTGGGCCAGTTTGCCATGCCTGCCAAGTATCAGCTCTGTATGGAGACCCTGGAGATGCAGGACAGGCCGCAAATCAGGCACAAGATCCTTTGCTGTCTTGATGGAAGGGGCATGAAGAGGCTTGTCTCTGACTCCTCATCCCTCTCTCTCTTCTTGGAGGTCAGACAAGCTGCCCTGGCCCTGAAGCCTGGGCTCGTGTGTGTGGTGTGTGGCTCCTACCGTCGGGGGAAGCCCACCTGTGGAGACGTGGATGTGCTGGTCACTCACCCAGATGGGCAGTCTCACCGTGGGGTGTTCGGCAAGCTGCTTGACAGCCTCCACAGGAGTGGTAAGAGTGCTGGCACACGGTGCTCAAAGCTGTTCTTAACGTGGCCAGGCTGAGGAGGTAGTGAGGTGAATAGCATTCATTAAAGGGGAGGCAATTGCTTTTCCCAAGGACAGGACATCTTGTAAGTCCTTAGAGTACTGCTGCTGGTCCTGGCCCTGCTCCAGTAGCAGCTCTGCAGCCAGAGTTAAGGAGGGAGTACTGCTGCAGCTCAGCATGGCTTCTCCTGTCTGCGTGAGGCTGCCAGTTCTGAGGCTGGGTTTTGCTTGGGGTCCCACAGTACATTATGAGACACCTCAGCTGCTGTATGGACAGTGGGGAGTTCGGAGTGGGGCTGTCAGTCTCTGTCATTCAGCATTTCTCTGGCTGTTCCCTCTCCCCAGGCTTCCTTACGGATGACCTGGTGACTCAGGAGGACAACGGTGACCAGAAGAAGTACCTGGGGGTGTGCTGCCTCCCCGGGCCAGCCCGCCGTCACCGCCGTCTTGACATCATTGTGGTGCCTTACAGTGAGTTTGCCTGCGCCCTGCTCTACTTCACCGGCTCGGCTCACTTCAACCGCTCCATGCGGGCCCTGGCCAAGACCAAGGGCATGAGCCTCTCGGAGCACGCCCTGAGCTCAGCTGTGGTGCGAGGCCCTGGAGGCGTCAAGGTGGCATCTGGCCATACTCTGCCCACCCCTACAGAGAGAGATATCTTCATCCAGCTGGGGCTGCCTTACCGGGAGCCCTCAGAACGGGACTGGTGACACCCAGTTGTCACCCAGCACCCTGGGCCCGCTGCCGTGCTGCTGTTTTGAAAGGTGCTGGTTTCCCCCATGGTGCTCTGTGGTGACTGCAAACTGAGGAACATATCCCAGCAAACGGGGGCTGCTGGCAAGCACAGGGCCCTGCTGCTGGCAGAGCTGTGTGGCTTCACCCAGCAGAGGCCGTGGGCTGGAACCACACTGGAAGCGCTGCCCGATGCCATGGGCAGCACCTGGCTACCAGGAGGGCTTGCTGTCTGTCAGCTACCCTGGCCCTGCTCTCCCTGGGGGAGCTTCGGAAGGCTGGGCTGCAGGGCCTTGTGATCCAGCCCCTCCCAGTGCTTGGGAACGGGTGCAGTGTGATGTGTCTGTGCACAGACACCCGAAAGTCTCTGCCCCGAGCTGTGTGTGAAGGCAGCCAGGGTCTGTCTTGGCCCTGGAACACACCTTCCCCCTCTTCACTACTACTAGCAGTTGCTGCTGTGGAAAGAATGAATGGTCTCCCTGTGCTGCTGCTGTGTCCTTCCTCCATCTGAGCTCACTCGTGTCCTCTGGTGGGTCTCGCTGCAGGGGGCCAGGCTGCTGCGACTGCCACCAGCTTCCCCCGGTGCCAGGTAAAATGTGAAGGAGGCATAGGCACCTGATGCTGTGCCTGCTTGCTCTGAGCCTGTCGTGTGCTGAGAGTCCTCCAGTGCAGAGAGCAGATCCCCCTGCTCTGGCCCTGAGGGCTCCTTTCCTCTCAGTCCCCGAGAGGAGAGGAGCTGGAGACTTCAGGGAGCTGTGCTTGGGGAGGACTTGAATGTAAATGCACCGAATGTAACCCAGCAGGGATGTGTGTGTGTGCGTAGGAGGCATGGAGAGAAACACGAGGAGATAGTTTCTGATTTGGGTGAAGCAAAGCTTTCCCATTTTGTAGGTGTGGATCTTTGTAGGTGTAAGTCTTTGATCAGAGAAGGTGTGTGTACATGTGGCTGGCCCTGTCAGTTCCATGGGAGTGAATTTTATTTCTCAGGAAACCTCGGTGGTTTTTATATTCTGCAGATGAATTTCCCAGAGAGCTGCACTGCTCTGTCTCTGTTGTGGGTGTTGCAGTGGTTCCTCCTGGCAGAGGTGCTGCTCAGTGGCACTGGCCTGGGAAGGCCATGGTGGGCGTTTCTGTGCCAGAACCCCAGGGCTCCCTCCAGCCGGTCTCTGGGCCTGGCCTGGCCTCCCCCTCCCGTGACTTGTAGGGTACCCGGCCAGCCCCGCTCTGCCGTGTCTCTCACGCAGTGACAAGCGGCGCGTTTGCTGCCAGGGCAGGCACCAGGGCGTGAAGCCTGGTGGGTTTGCACAGTTTCTTGCTGCATCAGCCATGACTGCTGGGCACCAGCAGTGGGGCTGGGGTGTTTGCTGGGCACAGCTGGACCCCAGCAGTGTCGTTTGTCAGCCCAGCCTTTCTCCTGAACACCTGATGGAAAAGAATGTCTCCTGGTATGTTTTGATGCTTTGAAGTTTGAAGTACAATAAATCCCTTCTCTCTTTTTTTCCTTGGCATCTCTGTCTTTTTGCTCTCTGCCCTGCAGCTGTTGGGACTCTTCCCTCCAGCTGAGCAGGAGCCCCTCCTGTGCTGGTCTGTCTCCGTTTTTCAGGGAGAAGGCAGTGGAGACCTTCACGCTGTTGGATCACCGCTTCTGGCTCTCAGGGCAGGGAGTTGCTGGTCACCATCCTGCCATGGCAGAGCGGGACCTGGGTCTGTCCCAGCATCCAGCTGGCCATGTGGCTGAGCTGGGGCTGGCCCTGCCCAGGGAAGGGAGCAGTTCCCGGGCTCTGAGCCTTGGGCTGAGCTCTTACTTCAGGTGTGGAATCAGGAAGGGATTGCTGTCAGCTGTTCCATATTTCATCAGAGGAGGGTATATGGGAGTTGGCTGCTGCTCTGCCTCCTGTGCCTGGAACATAGCTCAGTCTCCTGAGTGTGGAAATACGTTGGTTGTCCAAAGGGAATCTGAACAGCCTGGAAGGGAGCACGCGGAGATGAGCAGCAAGAAACATTGGCTCAGAAGGGAGGTGGGAGAGCTGGAGAGGGACAGGGGCTGCTGGCATGGGGGGGCAGAGGCAGTGAGGGCTGGGCTGGGTTCTCTGGGTGCAAAGGGGGGCTAGCCCCAGACCAAGGCCTGGGAGGTCCAGGGAGAGCACTGTCTCCCCAGGAGGGCTGTGCAACCCTGGGACCAGCCCCAAGGGGGAGGGGGGGCCCCACCCCTGGAGTCAGCCAGCCTTGGCCGGGCAGGCCCGCAGCTGGCCTTGTCCAGGGCTGGGGACAGTCCTGCCTCAAAGGGAGGTTGGATGGGGACTCCCCGTCCCCCTGGTGCTGCTGGGGTGATCCTGAGGATTTTTCTTAGAGCCTTGGGGCTGGCAGCCCTGGGCATGGGCCGCCTCCTGCCTGGGTTGGGGCAGGGAGCAGAGTATGGGGCTGCTCGCCTTGGCCCCTTGCTGAACACAGGTTTGCCTCCAGTTCTGGATGCCGGGGCGAGCTGTTCCTGGAGGGCTGGGGCTGCCCCTCTCGCCAGGGCCGTGTGCTGGGGACATCATTGGAGCTGGGGAAGATGCGTCACTGCTGGTCCTCAGCTCCTTCCCCTTTGTCACCCCCCCTCTCCAGGGACACAGTTCACGCTCTAGTGCGAAATGGGTGCTGCAGCAGCACGTCGAAGCCCTGACCCTGCTGTTTGTGCTTTGGAGGGGCCAGAGGGCCCTCCTGTGGCCAGCTGCAGCCAGGTGGGCCAAGGATGGATGGGGACCATCTCCCGTGGGTGAAGCTGCTACGGAGGCGAAGGAGCACGACCAGGCTCGGCCAGAGCAGCCAGGGGATGACATTTCTGGATGCTGAAGGCTCCCGCTTCTCCCTTGTCCTGGTACGAGGGGAGAAACACGAGAAGCTGGACCGTAGTGCCCACTGTGAGTCAGCATGGGTCTGGGCAGTCCCTCCTGCCCTGGGTGGAGGGGACAGAGCTGCCCCACAGACTCTCTTCTTTGTACCCCTAATCCTTCCCTTCATCCTCCCAGTCACTTGCAGACCCCAAGCCAGGAGCTAATGTCCCCTGAGGCCACGTGCTCCTCTGAGACCCCTCTTTTGCCCTTGCAGCAGGGCAGGAGGTCACCCCCTCGCCCCAGCACAGCTGCTGCCTCTTGTAAACCTGAAGATGCCACACTTGTGAAGAAGGTACAAGGGCTGGGGCTCGCGGGGTGCCTGGGAGGAGGTGGGTGCTGAGCCCTCAGGATGGGTGCAGGCACGGTGAGCAACGACAGTTTTAGGCATCTCTAATGAGGTGTCGCCTGGATCCTGCTTCCCAGGAAGGGGCTTTGGCTATTCCCCCTCCCCAGCGCACCCCCTTCCCACCCTCCCTGGCTGTGAGTCTGATCATCCTGAAAATTAAAAATAAACCTAAACGCAGCAGCACTTAGAGATTGAGTGGAAAGTCAGGGAGCAGGGATGGAGGCTCAGATCCTGCCCCAGAGCCCCTTGCTCCCACCCCCCCGCTCCCTGCACCCCCAAGGTGGGTCCAGACTGGGAGCTCAGGCAATTCCTGTCCCCCTCTCAAGCATTTCTGTGCCTCCTGAGGTAAAAGGAGGAAAAAGCCGTGGCCAAATCGCTGCAGCCTTGGGCAGCTCTTCCCACCCTAGGGGGAGGACACCCATCCTTAGCTGTTGTGCTTGTTGTCCTGCAGGCGTGGGAGGGGGCCAGGGCTGGGGGAAGAGGGGTGCAGAGGGGGTGCCTTGGCTCCTAACACTGGCGCTTTCTATTCATGAGTAAATATTTGCTAATGGCAGCGCGGCTGGGCGAATGTAAGGGAGCCGCTCCCCCCGCCGGGGCAGGCAGGGAAATGAATATGAATTTATCATGATTAGGTGAACCCAGCAGGGAGAGCGGGAGAGAGAGGGCTAGGCAGGGAGGGGGCGGGCGAAGATGGATCTGTGCAATAAAATTAAATAAGGACACCGAATAGAGTCACTTCTCACGCGCCCGCCCGCCCTCCCGCGTGCGGGGCCTCTCCCGCCTCCCGCGCTCCTCTGGCTTTGCTGATTTCTCTCTTTCCTCAAATTTATGAGGCCAATTATGAAGATGAGGTTGGAAGTTCTCGGAAGTTCACTAAATGCAAAGTGCGGTCCCTGCTGTTCCTATCAAATTAATTAACCAAGCGCTATTGATGGCCGGGGCGATGTCGGCATGGCATGGAGCGCGAGGGAAGGGCTGCTGGGGTGCAGGTGGGGGGGCTGGCAGGGGGGCAGAGCTCCCTGCAGAGCATCCCCAGGGCCGGAAGCTGCAGAGCAAGACCCCTGCCTGGGCAGCTGGTGGGTAGCGGGAGGGATGCGCCAGGTCCCAGTGTCGACACTCAGCATCGTAGTCTTGGTTTCCAGCACCGGTGGGCTCTGGCTGGAGGAAGAGCCACCTGTGGGATGGCAGGGCTGCCCTGATGGGAATGTGGCATGGAGAAGTGGCAAGAGGCTGTGCCTGGAGGGAGCAAACCCTGGAGGCAATGCCTTCCTGGGCACCCCAACATCATTCCCCGAGCCAGGCACGGGGATGCTGACTGTGATATCCCATGGGGGTGGTCTGCACAGGAGCCTCATGCGTGGTAGACAGGTGACTTTCCTTATGGCTTAGCAGTGATGGTGCAGCCCCAGGACAGGCCCACTGCCACCTTCTCCTCCTCCCCGTGTCCCAGCAGGCCTCTGTGCCTCAGTTTCCCCACCTGCACTATGGGAAACAACCTGCCTGTGACTTGCAGGTAAGAGCTTATGAGCGGGGTGCCCTGATCTGACACGGCCCCTTGGCCACCCCTAACATTTGCAGGAAGAAGCCTGGCTCTGTGCAGGGCCCATGTTGTGTCCCCCCCTCCCAGAGAATGGCTTTTGCAGGGGCTGTCCAACAGGACCCCTGTGTCTGCCCTGTCCCATGGCAGTGAGATGCCTCCTTTGTGACCACTGCGTGCACGAGCACTCGGGATGCTGCTGCAAAGCTGCTGCAGCGTGGGGGATGCGAGTCCCCAGGCTGCTCAGGTGCCTCTCAGACAGTGGGAAAATGGTCCGCCCTTTGCCTGTCTCAGGGGAAAATCCACTCAAAGCAGTTTATATGTTGCTCGGATAAGGCTCTCAACACTGGCTGTGCTATGGTGAGTGCTTGAGGTTGTAAAAGAGGCCAGTACTGAGGCCCTGGATCAAATCCAGGATGTCTCCTCTTGCTACACTGCTGCTCCATGCCTCGGTTTCCCTCCTTCTTGCATTTGCTCTTCGGGCAGTGTCTCATTTTCACTGGGTGCAAACAGCATCACAGTTCCCGAGGAGCCTTGGTGACATTTAGTGGCTGTGAGACATGGCCAAGTAAACACTCGGTCCTCACCCCCAAACCAGCTTTGTTCCACACCAAATATCTGTGCCCTAAGGCTCCCTGCTTGTTCTGCCATGGCAGAGGGACCTTCACCCCGTAATGCCACAGGGTCCTGACTTAAAACCTTTTGCAATCGCTGTCTGGGTCCAAGCAAACCAGCTTATTCGAGGGGTGAAAGATGCAGGCTGTGTCCTCAGACCGGGGATCTCCCAGGGGGGAAAGGACACAGAGGTGCCAGGGAAGGCCAGATCTGAGCACCCTTGCACGTGCCCAGCTCCTGGCATGGCTCCGGCCATCCGCCTCCACCTTTCCTGCTCCTGCATCTCTTCACTAGCGTTACTCCTGCCCCAGTGATCAATGGGCTCTGGTTGGGCTGGAAAACAGCACAAACAGAAGCATTTACAAACCCGCTGTCTCTCCAGCAGAGCTGTAACTCTGGCTCCCCGTCACCGCGGGCAGTGGGAGGGCAGGCACCTGCTCTGGTGCTGGTAGCAGCTCCGACGTCTCCCCTCCCGTGGTAAATGCGTTACTTGGGGATAATTTGCCAGCTTATGTCAAGTTTTATAAAGAAATGGACTGGCTGCTCTGTAGCTCCTGACACTCAGCGCTTGTGTGCATGGACACACATTTCTACCTGGAAGAAAAACCTCGCCTAAGCTAAAAAGAGCGGTTTACAAAAGCCCGGATTTCAGCGCTGCAGTCCCTGCGTGGAGTCTCCGGTGCCTAATGCTGAGGCTGAACTCTCACTGTGGTCTGTCTGTCCTTGGGGTCCCCGGGGTCCACAGCCACCCACCGGGCTCCCCAGCCTCACCGGGCTGGATGCCCCGCATTCCCCAGCGTCCCGGGAGCATCCCCTGCCCGCACCCCTTCTCCGGGGGGCTGCGGGGGGAGGATGCTGGTGCAGCTCTGTCTCCCGTGGGTGAGGACCTTGCTGGGGAGCCTGGGCGGCCGAGGAGCTGCCCCGGGCCCCTCCAGCCCCGGTGCAGCGGGGCCGGGCAGCCGCCGTCCCGGCAGGCAGCAGAGGGAGCTGGAGGACTGGGGATCGGCAGCCACGGGCAGGCTGCAGCTCAGCCCCAGCCCCCTGTTTGGGGGGATCCCCCCCTGCCCCCAGCAGGGCAGCGGGAGGTGTCCCCAGCCTGCAGGCTGTCCCCGCAGCCCCTTGGTGCCACCCCTGTGACGGGGCTCCAGACACCTCACCTCTGGGGAGGGGACACGACACGACACCCAGCTCCGCTGCCGTCCCCTGCTGAGCTGGTCCTCCGTCCCACCTCTGGGCTTTTAGGGGCTCAGCCCTCCTGCTTCATTCTGGGGGGGCCATGCAACTTCTCTCTGGCCCGACCCCACCATGTC
>Ga0065711_1001967_pt1 | contig 47274 bp, 31 predicted proteins | sample Hoacrofraction12_FD_59098 | JGI IMG/M metagenome (GOLD analysis project Ga0065711, IMG submission 59098) | Hoatzin crop microbial communities from Cojedes, Venezuela - Epithelial fraction 12 v2 (version 2) | ecosystem: Host-associated > Birds > Digestive system > Esophagus > Crop | place...
TGACATCCCTTGCCAGCTTCAATTCCAGGTGAGCCTTGGCCTTCCTCGTCGCATCCCTGCATGCTCTCACCACGTTTCTGTACTCTTCCCAAGTGGCCTGTCCCTCTTTCCACCTTCCATGTCAAAGAGAGATACCACACTACAGCATGTCTAATTGACTGAGATATATCCTCTACTTATTGGTTTATTAGTTACGGATCACAATCACAGAAATGTCAAAACTATTGGAGTTTTTCTGGGCTTTGCATTCGACTAGCTGTGAAGCACTTGGAAATATTCTTCTTGTCATCCAAACTTAAGCCCACTAAATGAAGAGGTTGAAATGTAGGAGCTCAGAATTATGGACTACCATCAAGCACAAACCACCTCTTTGTGCCTGAATTTGCAGTTCTGTAGAAGTGGAACCACTTTGTCGTATGACAGAAATAAAAGTTGCGCTAAATGTTCTGTGAGATTCTTCCAAAGTTTTTACAGAAAATCTTTTATAATTAAAAGATGCAACTTTTTTGTATCTTAGATTCACAATTATAATTGATTAGAAGATGGCTTTTGTTCACAGACGTGTATTCCCATCAAAACTTCGCTCTGATGCTATGACGTAGGCAGCTATACTGATTCACCCAGATATTTGGAAGAACAGTTATGAATTCTTGTTATATGTTTATTGAATGGGGGAGGGAGAAGACAGGAGATATGATCTGTCTTTTGTAAATTTACTATTTGGTTAACAAATATATGGAGAAACAATCCTATTTTAGTAAGCTCCTGGCTAAATATTTAAACAGTGAGATATTAATTCAACAGCAATTTTTAAGTAGCTATCTATCTTATTTCTGTAGAATGTCTCATAAGAATTATAGTGTTGAATCCTGAAATATTTATTGAAGCAACACTATGTTTTGCCTGGGTAATAACTCAGTAATGACTTCAGCATGTAATTCATATTATTGAAGTCATATGCAACATCATTATTTTAAGCAGTAAGTCAGCCCCTTCAAATTCTATCAGCACTGTGTTGTATAACCTTGTGGCAGGAATAGAAGCAGCTTCTGTTTGAAGCTACTGTTTAAATTTTCACCAGAGAAAGAGAAAGTAGTAATTTGTCCATGGAAATAAGATGTCTCTGAATATTACAAAATAACGATTATTTATGGTTAACTGCATGCAGAACCTTTTCTAAACTTCATGTGAACTTGTACAGTTCTTCCAAAGAATGTTTTTAGTCAATCTTGTGTGACATCCATAGCCATAATCTGGGGAAAGTAGAGTAACTGGATACTAGAATTTAGTACCAGTAGGATGTACTCTGTCTCTTACTATTTATCAATTATGCTGATAGTGACCAAGTAACCAATGAGTACAATGAAGACACTGATTGCACTCTTGAAAAATGAACCATTTAAATTGTAATGCTGAACTGCTGAGTTTACAAGCAGCCAACTGAATGAAGAATCAAGATTAAAAAGAGCTTTATTATATTGCCATGTACAATGTGACGTAAGAAACTGTGCAAGTCAAAAATGCAAAATAGTTACTATCAATAGTTACTATTGCTTCTTCACACATTGAAAGAAAATGGACTGCATCTTTGTTCTGTGAAAAACAAAGTCAAAATCTTATTTAGTTCCGCACGACTATTTGAACACAAATTAGCTGATTCTTAGGTCTATGGAGATCTGTGGAGGCACTACTCATGATATTCCCTTCTGTTGACGGGAACAGACACATTATTTCATCTGTATGCATGTGTGTCATTTTCCTGGGCCCAGATTAAAAAAATAAATAAATCCAGATGCTCTGGAGAGGTAAGTCAGAGATACAAGGAAAAATTATGTTCTTGAAAAAAAAAGGGGGGGGTTACATCAGGCTTTCATTTTTAACATGACCATGATTTCATCACTCTGTGGTTGGCTAGACAGATCACTAACATTTTTTGGTAATTAACACTGTTTTTGTCACTTTGTGAAATTGTTTGCAAATCTATATTTACATAATTGCTTCTCCAAACTGCAACAGAATCTGGCACAGGCATGCGTCATGGAAGAAGCTGTTTTTAGACCTGCTCATTGTCTAACCACTCTGATTGTAGAAACATACGAGGTTTTACCTTCATCATCTTAATTAGCCGGTCCATGTCGTGTGGGGGTTTTTTACAAGCTTGAAAAGAATTAGCTTCTGTTTCCTGGTAACCAATCTTTAACTTTCAAACTGACACACATATTGCAAGAAAGATTTCATTCTGAGCTTCAGAATAACATTCATCTGGATATTTATCTGTTTTCTGCGCTTGCTCATAATAGTAAACCTACACCTATGTAATGTCAGTGGACCAAGCCAATACCTCCCACACTGGCCCTACCGCAATCTGCCTGTGTGGCATTAGATCAAGGATCGAGGTATTATCTGGGTGCTCAGCTTTACTCTTACTTGAACAATGACTGTATTTTTATTCAGAGATACACTCAGCAGGGAGGCACCACATATTTATGGCACTGAGCTTCAGCCTTCTCATGGCCTGGAGACAAGTGCTCTGAAGCCCTGGACCCCATGGTGAGACTGCCAACACAGAATATACAGCCCTTGAGAAATCAGAGTTATCTTGTCTAGGAAATTGCCTGTAGAGTCTCCTATTACGGAAGTGAGATTTTCATGTTTCCATTTTAAAATCTGTCGTAAATGTTAAAATCATGTTCTGCTTTCAGCCCTAATGCTTTCTGTAAAGCGGCTATAGAAAGGAAATTTGAGTCTGTGCCTACTGCTTTCTATGTGAACAGAATATTAAACTGTGAGAGAATAGGAACACCAGAAAAAAAAATGTGTAAGAAGGAAGAAATAAACATGCTTTCAGTCTTTCTATTGGCAACAGTCATATGGCACCAAACTTTACCCACCTTTGTGAGCTGTCATTGATGGGCCTTTCGTGTTTTTGGATCACATCTCAGTCTCTGACAAAGCCCTGGCAGTCTTTCCACTACCACTAACAGAAGATACTTTAAGACCCATAACAGATTATTAAATTTTGGTTGCTGCTGCTTTTTACAGCAGCTTGCCATAGACCTACCTTTACCTAAGGCAGTTTTTAAAGCGTGGAAAGAAAAGCTCCAACTTTTCAGAGCAAAGCAAGAGGTTTACAGGTGTTCCTGTGCTGTAAGAGCTCATCATCCCTTTCCCATCACCCTTACATATCTTTTTCTGGCATTCCTGGCATATCTGAAGTGGCCACAGATTATCAGACCCTGTTTGCTCAGCTCCTTCTACCATGTGGAAAATCAAAAATGATGGGACTGGGGCATACGGCAGATCAGGAAGCATATGAGTAGTTCTCACATTGCCCTTAAACATTTTCTCCATCGCCAGCTGCAGGGGCCGCAGATGAAAGGCTGTTGAGGGGGAAAACTCCACAACTGTGTATTTGTTCAATATGTTCACTTATGGCAGATGTTCGGAGAGATTTCTCAAACCACTTAAGCAACGTCCAGCCTGCTTCCTGAAACCAGTCCCATGGCTGGTACTGATGGAGACGTGTATCACAGAATTGTTTTAAAACAACAAACTGAGTAAATAATTATGGTTCATTATGTATTACGGAGCAGCTTCTCTTTGAAGCTGTATCATTCTTCTGCTGTCTTTTTTTCTCTGAATTTATCTGGGAAGGAAAGGCATGGCGAGGCAGTAAGTCCAAGGAAAGGGTCATCTGTTTTGAGGAGTGTGAATCAGCCATTCATGGAGCCTCTAATAAATGTGCATCAGGTAAAAAAAAGTTTTAGCTTCCTCTTTGTAGTCAGTCAGACCAAATTCCTGACAGATACATAGCCACTTCACATGGAAAATGGGAGATTAAAATAAAATAAGCCAACACAAGACTAAAAAGGAGAAACACAATTAGAAGGTATCTGTAAATGTGAATGATCTCTAAAGGCTCAAGTCTGTTGCCCACGCACAGATATTTAGAGGCACTTGAGGTTCCCTGCAGTGTCCTGCCTGGACTCCATCTCCTGGCCCACAGGTCCCCTGCTTTGTGTCCTACCCCTCAGACCCCCTTGGATGTCTCAGACACCACAGGGTATCTATGTTTAGGCAGCCAAATCCCTAAGCCACAAGTGTTTGATATTCAGGTCCAGACTGTAGACACCTAAATATACTTTCTAAACGTGTCTTCATATGATCCAGGTGTCTGAGCTCCCACTATGGCTGGTGGAGACTAGTCAATACGGGCAGAGGAGTCAGGAGAGCTATTCTGCTCTCCCTAAAACAGACACCCATGTCTGGCCAGCTGAGCAGCCCTCCTGACTGCGCCGATTGGGCTGACAAGCTTGCTTTTACCTTGCCAGCAGCTTGGCTCATGGCTGGCAGGTCAATGCTTAGACCCTGGATGTAAGTGTCTACAGCCAAGAACTGAATCCCACCCAAATTGGTTGTTGACAACCCAATCAGTTGTTGCAAGTAACTTTTAATCAGAAGGAAGGTTTCAGGCTGAAACTTTTATTCCACGCAGTCTCAGAATTTTCTGAAGTTTGGTGACATTGATTTTGATGAGTTGGGCCATCCAAGAGGTCTTTGCAACTATTATCTGACAGCTGGATACTTGGGTGGCTTTGCAATATGCCATACAAATAGAGGCGAAGGGGCCGTGATGGCGTGAGGTGCCCACAAATACCTCCTCTACTGAAAGACCCTCAAGTCCAACATCACAAGGCCAACAGAGAAGAAGCGCGCTATACAGCAGGGTGGTACAACTACTGCAGGGGCCTTTGGTTCAGCTGCCATTAACAGAGGATTACAGATGTGGCACTGGATATTAAAAGCATTCTTTTAATCCATATGGAGAAAAAAACTGCTCTAGCATGTTTTCCACTCAATGAATCCATTTTCCAAGGTTCCTCAAAGGCATTGCTGTTTTTTTGGCACTCCAGCGATCTAGTGCAGTGCTTCATTTCTGTAGGGTCCCTGTGAAAAGCTGTATTAACAGCACCAGTAAAATCCAAAGTGCAAAGAGAAGAAACATGGTAAGTAGCTTGGGAGAATGTTTTTTTCCTTACTTAACTTGGTAGTTTATATGTCAATGTAGCTACTTGAAACTAGTGCAAATGCTAACATTCAACATGTGCATATAGACAATAAAATAAATCAAACAATTGCAGAAAATCTTCTGAAAATCCTCAGAAATTCCATTACTCCATCAGTCCAAGCAAAAAACATGTCAATATCCAGAGGAAAAAAAAAAAAGCAGGGCGGCATTTTCTCTGTGTATACATAATTTAGAGATTTCTTAGTCACACGTTCTTGTGCAGTTTGCCTTTCTTTACTGTGATAGACTTTTTCCTTGTGAATCCCTTCCTCTATTCTGGTAAATTTAATCCACTTTTCACCTAGTTTGACAATATTCCCAACACCTATTTACTTACTCTGTTTATATTTCCACATTTATTTTTTTTATTGAAGATAACTTTAAATGGAAATTTTCCAGACATTGTTTTACAATGGGGAAAGGAGATTTTTGGGGTTTCCTACTGCATTTGAAAATACCTTAAACTTCACATTTAAAAATACAACACCACAGGCGAACATATCTAAAAATGAAAGCTTTAAGAAGCCAAGAGAAAATTGTATGCAGACTGGACTAGGACTGCTATGGCAGTCTGGTAGGCTCTAAACCTGTTTACAAACAGCTGTTGTGATCAATACTTCAGCTAAGAAACCTCTTCTCTAATGTACTCAGAATAATGTGAACACAAATAAGGGGGCAAATGCCCTCAAAATCAAATTCAGAATATCACAGAATCACAGAATGTTCGGGGTTGGAAGGGACCTCTGTGGGTCATCTAGTCCAGCCCCCCTGCCGAAGCAGGGACTGTGCATAATATGTATCATTCAACCAGATTTTTGGGGACACATTTGTTTGACAGGCATTCAACTTTGTCCAAAGCTATGTCCACATACAGAGAGTCCCACGGCCACCGGCTGGGTTGTTTTTTCTTTTATTTCCTATAAGCAGTGACCTGGACTATTAGATTATTTTAACTATGGATGATTTTACGGATTATTTTCAACTATGCCTGTATTAAGAAGACCCTTTTGCCATGAGCAGGGTGATGCCAAGGGAGGTGACTCAGGCACAGGAGCAGAACTAGCCATTACGATGTCAGTGCAGTCCTGGAGTGCCTCGGTACTCGGTAGCAGGCAGGTACAGTGGAGGGTAAGTCGCTGCAGAAAGGCTGTGCGAAATTTTTTTCTATACTCCAGTTTCAAGTAGCACTTGTAAAAGCATTAACATTTAGGAGCACCCATACTATTACAGTACTTTGACTTCCAATTTGTCAGGCTGCAGTCACAGACAGGACACCGACTTCTACCACCGTTCACTGAGAGAGTGCAAAACTAAGCTCCGAATTAGGTTTTTAGCAGAAAATTTCATTTTTTATCTCCCTAAGATGAATTGTCCAAAATTCAGTTCTGGTGTTGCTCAGGGTGCAGGGGAGTGGCTCATACGCTTTCAGCCGATTCATATTCTGTGTTTGGTCAGTACTGAAGCACCCAGCAATTTTCAGAATGAAGCCACCACTGAAAAAAGTATATGATAGTATACGACAATGAGTGCCTAAGTAATTAGTAATTATTTTCTTACTACGTTTCTCTTAGTGTAAGGTTTCCAGAACTGCCTGTTTTGGTGTTTGTTCTGAATACCGCACGCAGTGCTCAGCCAGGGAGACACTGATGAATTAGTATTGAATTGAAAAGATGAATGTCCACTCCGCGTCTTTCATTTCTTCTGTTTCACCTCTCTGCACGTGCTTCCTGAGGTACACCGAGGACTTCTGACATGTCTTTCCAGAATACCAAAAGACAGCTAGATGTGGCTATGCTATGGGTTACTGGCTTCTTTCCTATCAATAGAGAGGTCTCTAATTTTTCCTAGGAAACACCAACAACTATGTCAATTAAATAATTTTTTAGTCATGCTTAATGCTATCAGAGGAACCAGAGGGTGAGCAGGAAAGGCTTTCTAAGGAAATGGGATTTGAGTCATCTCGGAAAAGTTTTACACATTGTTTAAAAAGAAGTCTTTTTACATTTAAAGAAAAAAAAATCATTCAAAGCACCTCCACTAATATTTCATTGCCTGGTTTGAGGCAGTTTAACCTTAAGGTGTGGCAAGCTCTGGAAACTTACTGTGACTCACTGAGTAATAACCAGCTACAACATAAAACAGCAGCCTACACACAATTTTCCAACCTCATTCTGTAAATCTTTCACTAGAAAAGAAAAATAAAACAATTAGCTCATTTAGTCTGTTTTTAATCGTTATGACAAAAATAATATACTTAAGGACTATTATTCTTTCGTGATAACATATTAAAATATTAAAGAAAATTGCAAACATGTCCTTGAAAATCTTATTTGAAAATCTACAATCCATTTCTTCATCTAAAATTTATTTTAAAGTGAAGTATAACTTCTATGATATAATACATAAGTATCCACAGCACAGGAAAAGAAACTTGCAATATCTATTGCATTATTTTTATTGGCATAAAAAACAAGAATGGGACACACAGATTTCTAAAAGAAATTTAGAAAAAAACATAAAAATTATATATTTTCTTTATCTTTCGAGACAGGATAAGGGTTATATGAACACACACCCCCCCAACCCCATCCTTCATGTGAATAATCTTTGTTCACAGAAATATTCCAAATGACTCCAGACACAGGACCGAACGAAGAATGCTGTGAGGCCTCAATGGTCTCTCCTCAACAAGTTTCCTTTTCCCAAATGAAAACCAAGATATCTGAGGAGTGAGAAGGTAGAAAAGACACAGGAAAGGCAGTGTCTCACCCCAAAATGGAGTCAGGACATGGCTGGATGCACACCTGGATCTGGGAACTGCAAAGTGCTCCTACAGCCTCTGTTCAAGAATTAGTATGTACACACATAGACACATAAATCCATACATCCCCAAGTGAGAATGGATCCTAAGGCCACCCACAGCTACAAGTATTCCCCATTTGCCAGAATGCAATCAGGTAGCTACAACCTTCTGGATATGACCTGCTCCAAATGCCTTTGCCAAGAAAGATAAGGTTGTTCAAAGGTAAGGGAAGATGGGTCTGGTGGGGAACACCTCCATAGCTGATGGACTGTGGTGGGCTGACCCTGGCTGGACGCCAGGTGCCCATTAAAGTTGCTGTATCACTCCCCTCTTCACCTGGAGAGGGGAGAGAAAACACAGCAAAAGGCTCATGGGTCGAGATAAGGATAGGGAGAGAGCACTCACCAATTGCCGTCATGGGCAAAACAGATGGAACTTGGGGAAAATTAATTTAATTTATGACCAGTCAAATCAGAGTAGGATAATGAGAAATAAAACCAAATCTTAAAAACACCTTCCCCTCACCCTTTCTTTCTTCACAGGTTCAACGTCACTCCCGAATTCTCTACCTCTTCTCTTCTTCCCGAGCAGTGCAGGGGGAGAGGGAATGGGGGTTGCGGTCAGTTCATCACATGTTGTCTCTGACGCTCCTTCCTTCTCAGGAGGAGGAGTCCTCACACTCTGCCCCTGCTCCAGAGTGGGATCCCTCTTACAGGAGACAGTTCTCCACAAACTTCTCCAACAAGGGTCCTTCAAGAACTGCTCCAGCATGGGTCTCCCCCATGGGGTGCAGTCCCTCAGGAACAGGCTGCTTCGGCATGCGTCTCCCACGCGGTCACAAGCCCTGCCAGTAAACCTGTTCCAGCGAGGGCTTCTCTCTCTCCATGGGGCCACAGGTCCCACCAGTAGCCTGCTCCAGCACAGGCTCCGCACAGGGTCACAGCCTCCTTCAGGTACTCACCTGCTCCGGCGTGGGGTCCTCCATGGGCTACAGGTGGATATCTGCTCCACCATAGACCTCCATAGGCTACAGGGGGACAGTCTGCCTCATCATGGTCTTCTCCATGGGCTGCAGGGGAATGTCTGCTCCGGTGCCTGGAGCACATCCTCCCCCTCCTCCTTCACCGACTTCGGTGTCTGCAGGGTTGTTTCTCTCACGTATTCTCAATCCTGTCTTATGCTGCAGTTGTGCAGGGTTTTTTCCCCCTTCTCTGACTATGTTATCACAGAGGTGCTACCACCATCGTTGATGGGCTTGGCCTTGGCCAGCAGTGGGTCCATCTTGGAGCCGGCTGTCATTGGTTCCATCGGACGTGGGGGAAGCTTCCAGAGGCTTCTCACAGAAGCCACGCCTGTAGCCCCCCCACTACTAAACCTTGCCATGCAAACCCAATACAGGCACATGCACTGCAAAAGGACTAAAGAAATGATGAATGGATATCTTCAAAACAAGAAGCAATTTGGCAGCACTGAAGCAACTCGTCCTGTTGAGAACTAAACTCTTAGGAACGACTGTGAAGCTGCAATTTTGTTTTTCTCTATAACCTTGGCTACCACAAAATATACGTATTTTGAAAGTCTTTGGGATATAATCCACTGTGGCATTCTGTATTCCCTTTCCAGATGCCAGGATGAATACAGACATTTCCATTTTCACCATTTTATCTCTCTTTTTCTGTCATCCTACTCCAAGATTTAGAAGAAGAGGTTTGGGGAGGTGATTTCCTTCCAGGTAGGAGCCTCCCCTCTCTCTGCTTGGCTTTCTTGACTGACAAACCTTTGATTCCTGTCTTGGATATCTTCTTCTGCCAGATTATACCAAATGGAAGGGATTAATCAGTGGCAGGGAAAAAAAAAATGCAGAGCTCTCCACAAAGTTTAAGTTCTTTTAAAAAATAGGAGATTTTCAAATCCAGCATCAACTGCCTAATTTTGGTAGGAAGCATGAGGTTACTCCAGAGAGGAGAGGCAGCGAACCATGTATTTGTGGCATTCAGACTGGTGATATAATCATGTAACTCCAAAACAGGAATAATTCACACTGCCAAAAACTACAGAATTACGTGTGATCCTGACGATGGACAGAGGTGTGCGGGCACAGCAAGCTGATCGTTTCTAGTGATTGCTCCATTTTATGCCAAGTATATAGGCAAGGTCCTATTGGAGCCCAGCACTTTCTAGAAAGGAGTATAAAGCCAAAGTTTGCCAATGTACAGAAGGGTAAGTATTAAATACACTGAATTGTCATACTGATCCTTTTAGATTAAATGTTTTTTTCAAAAATCACCAGGGCTTTTCCAGCTATGTGTTACAATCCTGAGTGAAATTGCATGGCTGATTTAACAAACTTGCCTTCGCATGTGTGAACCAGGTGACTGCATGGGCACAACCCCTACACTAGCTGAGAGGCCACAAAGGCAGTCAGCCTATGCCTGTAATTACCTTAACAACACAGACGCAGTCTGTGCAAGCTGTATTTTGTCCTTTGGTACTTACTATGTGAATGCTGAATGATAAAAGAAATGCAAAAAAAATAGCAGGAAACACAGTAGTTCTCCAAGCCTGTGGAATTATTCATATCAGGGTTTGGGGGATTGGGCCCCAAAAGCAGGAAACAATGTTCTGTTCTGTTTTCAAATTAAAAAAAAAAAAAAAAAAAATCTAAATTTGTAGATGGCACGGGTTTTTCACTCTGCAGCGTCTCACTCCCACAAATTTTGCTTGTGGCCATCTTGAACGCCTACAACTCCAGAGACACTGTAATTACCCCAACCCATGTGATGCAGCATGTGCTTTCCTCTGCCAGACGATGGATGTCTTTTCCATACAGCAGTTTCCTAGCAGTACACTCCACATGCAATAAAGCTTATTCTGGATGCAGTAGGAATATGACTGGCCAATGCAATAGGAAAGCAATTAATCTGGTTAATTTGCATGCTTTGAATTTCCTAGACATATTTAATATGATGCTTACACAAATACCATAAGAAGTAAAACTAAGCTGTTCCTGCACACGCATATAAAATTACTGATTTATGTTTGGTAGATGCAAGAATGCCATATAAACCACACGTTCAGTTAGAATAGTATTAAAGTAAATGTATTAATGCATTAAAACGGAATTAAAAAAATAGCCACCCAAGATTATAGATAAATGTTTAAGAGAATCAAATCTGTAATCGAAACGAAAATTGCTTTGATAAAAGATGGTAAGCTCCAAGGATTTAATGTCAATGATCTTCAGGAAGAAAAACAAGCGCCCAACAGTCCCCCTTTCCTGAGCCAAAGAAAATACAGACAAAAGCAACAGACTACAGCTACAACAAGAAGTCAAGAAATGTAAAGAAGCCCATGGAAATACTTACTTCTGGGCTTGAAAGAAAGCCACTGGACATGACTGTCAAACATGGAAAAGTCTGCCCCACAAATCCCAGGAGTCTGGATTCTCTAACTGAGCAAGCAAAATTTCCAGTCCATAAGTGTAAATATTTTTAAGTGTAGTTAAAATACAAATGATAATATGTTTATTTTGACAAGGCTTTCAAAATAAATAAATGCATGGCTAAAAATTGCTCATCATGCTTAAACTGGGCAGCATGCAGAAGGTCTGTTGGTATATAATATCTGGAAATTAGACATACAATCTATACAGGGCTGTGTTGCCTGCATGGATGAATTCCGTCAAGCACTTCTGACTATGCTTTGTCCAAATTTTACCTTAATGAAAGGTTAAGAAGACCTAAACAATGCAGTGAGTAATTTTTATAGGGACATGTTTGCGTTACTAGCAATGAACAATGGGAGCAAAATCTTATTGTGGATGTTAAATACATCTGTGCAATCTCAGTCACTGCTCAGTGAGGTTATTTTTCGCAAACTGTTCTAAATTTCTAACACTCAAGTTGTAAAACATCAAGTGAAACTAAAGAGTTATAGTAGCAAAAAAAGAGAGTGACTAAGGAGCACTTGCAAAAATGCTAAAAATAATTTTATCCCATTCATAAATGCACTCACAAATATATAAGAGCACAGAAAATGTCCAGTTTAGGCACTTTTATACCTCTGCTCATATCTGAGAATCTGATTTTTTCAAATGCGCAATTGCAGAGGAGTCAAATCTTTTCATCAGTTTAAGCTTCAGTTAAAAATGTCGTTACCTCTGGGAAAAGTGACAAAGAACTGACAGAAACTCTGACCATCTTTTTCACCACTTTCAAAACATTATCTTGCATTTTATTTTCTTGTTCAAAAATGGCATCTTTCTTTCAAAAGCTACAGAGAAATGTGTGGGGCTTTTAAGTGACTGAAAAGGACATGCAGTATATGAAACATAAACATTGTAGTGTATGCAAAATTTAAATTGATGCTTAATCATTCACGTATTCAAATGTCTGAATTTTGACCAGTAAGCACAAAGAAAGAAAAAACCCGGCCACTCTGTGCCCGAGCTTCCTTCAGATGCACATTCATCTGCTTGTTTTGAAAAGCTGTCCCTAAATTCGGTCCAAGTGGCATTGTGGTTCCAGGGTTCCTAGAAGTAAGAGATAACAAAACACTCCTAGATCACCCAGTTCATCTCCCTGCTAATGTCAGACAAAATAACAACAAAATAAAGCTCTTACTGCCAGGAAGTTTCTCTTACCAGCTACCAATGGCATTTTCTTTCACTGTTTCACTCCCATGTGTATTCCTTGCGCACGAGCTTGAGGTATTCTCTCCTTCTCCGCTATTCCACCCACCCAGCGACAGGCGGCTGTGCTGTAAAGCTACCCTGCACCGGGTGCCCTTTACCGAAATAACGCTGCTGTTAACCTCAGGTATTCAAGAATCATAGGCAGGACCCCAAAATAACAATAGCCTTAAAAAAAAAAAATTAAAACTTAATGCATTTGAGTTCTCCTTATTCAACCTGTCAGGCTTTGGGGGTTCACTGTTTAAAACAATTTTTTCTGCAGCTGTAAGGGCTTGGACTTTTTGGTGCATTTTTATGTCAATCAAAGCTTTGATTTTGTGCATTAATTGAAGGGTTAGATTTATAAAGGTAAAACATCATGCATTTTTAAGATTTGCAAAATATTTGCAAGTTTTGGCAGTAACTTTTCCTGCATTTTCCCCAATATTTCTGGATTTATCAAGAAACAGTGTCCTGCCATTCTGGCAGATAAAAGGACTGCGTCTATAGCTGCTGCCATAGACTTGTCTCCTTACCCTGTATTTCCAAGACTCACATTTGCTGCAGAATCAATTTTCCGGGAGTTTCGTGCATCTGAGGAGGGAGAGGGGAGGTGGCTGCCGACCTGCTGTGGGAGGCACGGTCCCGTTCCTTCTCCCTGCTGTTCCGATTTTACTAAAACAGAGGAGTCACTTGAGCCTGCGTCCGCCTCATCCCAAGTTGTCTATCAGCTGCCGATCTCTAGACCATAACCCACCACCTCCCGTTTTTATTGAAGACTTTTATTTTCCTGTGAGTGCAGAATGGAAACAACAATTGAAACCTCAGAAGTTGCCACATAGCGAATTTTTCTGGCAGCTCTGCTCACATGGGAATTTTCAGAGAGCCTTTAATAGTCTCAAATACAAAAATATTCCCATGAATTTTTGACTTTCATCCGCAACGGTCAACGGTTTCCATGAATTGCAGTGTAGGGGTAAGTTTGTCCAGAGAAAGATCACTGCCTGATTTCCCAAACCTTTGAAGGAAGAACTGAAAGAGCCGCCTCTGAAGAGCGTTGCCATCTCTGCTCATTTCCAATGAGAAGAAATCCTATCCTGCTGTCTCGGTTGGGATGACTCTTCCCCGTTTTCTGTGTGTGTTCCCGACAAGGAAGAAAAAGTCACCAGAAAACCACGGTTGGATGCTAGCTTGATCCAGAAGTGTTGACTGGGTGGCAGGAGAGAGGAACCGAGAGGGGACAGGGAAACAGCTGGGAAAGAGCAAATGGGTTTTAGGGACATGGGGACGTGTGAAGCATGAGAACCGATCGCACAGGGGAAAGCGGCTGGAGCTCCGACAAGAAGAGAGTGGAAGAATTTGGTAGGGGCAGGACCAAGTAGCCACAGCAGCTGAACAGTGACAGCGGAGCGAAAGAGTGATGCAGGAAGAAATGACAGATTTACAATCTTAATTACTAGCGGTGAATAAGATCTTCCTTCCTAGAGAGCTGGTGAGATGGCTGGATCTGCGTGGATGTGTTTCTCAAGCAATCCCCAGGCAGGCAGAACGACGACAGTATGCTTTTGTTCATTTACTTCTAATATCCTGGATTTGAAGACCAGTTCATAAGCTGAATATATGAAGGAGGTAACAGTGGAATGACAGGGCTGAGGATGCCTTAATGGCAATTTCAGATTGTTTAAAATACCTGCGTGCCAGCTGCTGTTCAGACAAGCCCTCAAGTGTTCCAGCTGGAAACGTTTCTAAACCAGGAAAGACAGAGGTGCTTGGGAAAAAAGGCATTTCCCTCAGCGGGGAAAAAATTGTGTTTCAAACTTTTAGAATCACTTTTGGTGGGACACTATGGGATCCTGGGGTCCAGAAAAGATCTGTTATAAAAGACAAGCTGGGGATATCTGATACAATGAAGTGGCAATGGTCATATTTTCCTGAATAAAAAAAAAACTTTCTTTATAACCAAAATTTGAGTTTTGATATGATGTCTATGTGTACTGGAAAAAACTCCTGTATTCCACCTGAGAATTTCCTTAAGTCAACAAAGTGACCACTGAGGCTCGTGTAATGACTTTTTACTATTCTCCACCTTCTGTTGGAAGAGACTAACATCAAGCTAGGAAATTGCACTTACTTGCATCAGAAAACCTCATTCGCATACCAAGATGTCAGAGCACATCAGAAAACCCTGAATTGCACAAAGCCACAAGTGGCCTACTGTGTATTATATTTTTACTACGATGAATTAATACATAGTGGTTTTCTCCATTTGTTTCCTGTTCAGTATTGTCTTTAAAAAAATACTCACTTGTTGGCTTATATTACTGGAGGCAATGGTCTTGACAGAATTTGGAGGGCAATAATAGCACAGAGCATGAAGTCCAGCAGCAATATACTTCTCAAGTATCTCTACTTACTTCATTTGGCTGCACTCAAAGTAAGGAAGTCCTCAGTGTGAGCAAAAGAGTTGGAATTTGCCCCACCATTTCTACTATACCAAATATCAGCCCTTTGTGGCACTTGAAACCATCTGAGGATCCAGTTTAACCTAAGTTGGTACGGGATGATGACTGGAAATACTCTCAGTAAAGGTGGCGAGCTGTGGTTAACTGCTGGTGTGCTCACAGCTTTTAGAAACAGTGAAATGTGACTCATCAGTAGGCGGTGTGGGACTTCTCCTCTCTTAGTACATCAGCATTTGTTTTTATATTGCAATTTGATTTATGCCCCTGTATTTCTAACATTAGGAACTACCTAAGCAGTGCAAGGGCTTTCAAGGGAAGGTGCCATCCGTAGCAGCGTGTCTTGTATTAAAATGCAGTTACAGTAAGATGGGATGGCAAACTTTTCTGAGAAGAGGATTTCTGCTCCTAAATTTCTGTAAAGATGACTGTGCAAGCACATGCTCACTGTTCTCTGTATTACATATAAAACTGCTTGTGAAGGAGTGCATATGACATTGAGGCAGAAAGACTTTTTTACCAAGGGACTGCACATTGCTGGTTTTATATCATCATTTGTCAAAGCTGAAGCACAATTTAAGCTAAATGGCTTCACATTGATTTGGGAATTCTGATTCCCTTGAAATTTCTTTTTTACAGAATAGTAAAAAAAAAGAGATGGGAGGAGGAAAAGAAGTAAAATTATCCCTCTGCGGTGAGCAGTGCATTTTCACCTTCACATGCCAAATATACGCTCTTAGCACCTCAGAGTAGCCTGTGCTCTTCTCCCAGTAACCAAGTTCAAATTTATCAGCAAAGCCTACAGATTGTGTGGTCATGGGGGTCACATTCCTGAGAGATGTGGAGGAACAGTGACGGGTCCTAGCTGAGTGACAGATATCCTGCATCAGTGTCAGAACTGTAGGTCTGGACTTGTGAAAGCAGCGTTGAGTCCCATGGCTCTTGACTTTTGCTTAGGGAAACCCCACCCAAAGACAGCATCCCAATCCTAAATTCATTTCAATAAACTGTTGCCCCTTTAGGTCCTAGAAGCACAAGGGTCACTTCAAGCCAGTCCTTCCTCTATGCAGAAAACCAAAGTGCATCAGACAAAGTTTTTAAAGGGTGGCGAAGCCTTCTGCCAGCCATGGCCAGTCATTCAGACATGCGTATGTTCTCCAACCATTTGTCTGCTCTGGTACCAGCAGACCACTCAGCTGTTGGCAAGGGGATAAGCACCTGGCAAACTGTTTTGCGCATGCAGTCAGCATTCGTAATCATACTTTTCTTGCTATTATTTCTATTACGTATAATCCACTACTAACTATTTGGTTCATCCGCTTATTGCATCTTACTCTTAGCAAAGTTTATAGGCTGAGGGTTGCTTTTGCTTCTCACGTGTACAATACACACAGCAAAATGAGGTCATGTTTTGATAGCAGCTGCTGAATGTTACAAATAATAGCAAAAATATAACTGCTGCTACTATTTGACATGACCTATTTCCAGATAGGAAATGGTCTATCATAGCATAATTGAGAAGATAACCCATTATTAACTCCTGTCTCCAGAACTTCCAAGATTATATGGTTCACCCTGAAACACTGCAATTTCATGAACATATTTGTTGGAGGCAATTATAATCTATACAGTACTTCATAGATCTTGGAATACAATAGCTTTAAATGGAGTAAGTGGCTTGCATGCCCTGATCTGAAATGAAATATGACACTATTATATCTTCAGAGGTTACCAACAAATCTCTTTCTCCTGGGTAAACAAAGAAAATCATGACAAGGAGAGAAAAAGAAAATATTTTGAAAACTTCTGAGCCCAGTTGCTCCCTGCCAACAGCTATGCAGACACTGGGGCTGACTTGTTGCCAGACTCAGCACACTAGCCAAGTCTCACGTTCTGCAGGCAGCAGCTTAACAATAAAAAAGGAAAAATGTTTGCCTTCTTGCTGCCTTCAGCAGATGACCCCAGCCTACAAGGGAGCCAATCCAAGTATTTGCAACAGCAATTTGTCAAGATTTTGCTCATTAAAAACTTTGCCAGACCTTTACTCCGTGACCTGAACGACTGGCTGACTGAATGCCTCTTCCCGGACCAAGGAGGGTGAGACAGAGAGGCCACACTCTCTGTCAGCCTAGTGACTTGAAAGGGAAAAATGAGGGGTTTCCACCTCTCAGCCAGACAAGGCTACGATGGAGAACTGCTGACTGGCTCACAGGCACCAGGGGTCACCTGGGGCAGGACAGGAGGTGAAGTTCCACCAGCACAGCAAGAAGTTCATCCCTTGGATACAGGCGGTGAGGGCCCCCGTATGCTGCATTCAGAGGACACTTGAGACAAGACAATGACTTAGGAAGCTACAGAGTTATATTTCTGTCCTCTCTACCCTTCCCATCTCTTCCGCCAACTTTCATGGGCCTTGCTGCGCAGTGGCGTTGACCAGGAGGGCTAGCAGAGCAGCAGTGCAGGCAGGCTCGTGGTTATGACATAGCAAAGAGCAGGTCTGAAAGCAAGGCCTATGTCCTGACTTCCCAGTCCTATCTCTAGCACTGAGCTGAGAGAAAAGAGCCCGCCCAGCATGGCTGACAGGACAGAAGCTGGCTCTTGGGAAAAGATTTAAGGCTCTGGACCCCAAGAAGGTGGAGCAGCCAATGCACCCAGTTGCTGCACACTTGTAGAGGTGATCAGGGTTCATAGAACCATAGAATTACAGAGTGGTTTGGGTCAGAAGGGACCTTTAAAGGTCATCTCTTTCCAACACCCCTAACATAGGCAGGGATATCTTTCACTAGATCAGGTTGCTCAAAGCCCTGTCCAACCTGGCCTTGAACACTTGGCTGGAGAGCAGCCCTGCAGAAAGGGATTTGGGGGTGCTGGACAGCAGCAGGGTCAACAGGAGCCAGCAGCGTGCCCTGGCAGCCCAGAGGGCAAACCGTGTCCTGGGCTGCGTCAAACACAGCGTAACTGGCCGGTCAAAACTGATGATTGTCCCGCTGTATTCAGCGTTGGTGCGGCCTCACCTGGAGTACTGTGTGCAGTTCTGAGTCCCACAGTTTAAGAAGGGCGTGAAGGTCCTCGAATGCATCCAGAGGAGGGCAACAAAGCTGGTGAAAGGGCTCGAAGGCATGTCCTGTGAGGAGCGGCTGAGGACTCTGGGCTTGTTTAGTTTGGAGAAAAGGAGGCTGAGGGGCAACCCTCATCACTCACTGCAGCTTCTTGAGGAGGGGAAGTAGAGAGGGAAGTGCCGGTCTCTTCTCCCTGGGATCCGGACACATGGGAATGGCTCAAAGCTGTGCCAGGGGAGGTTTAAACTGGACATTAAGAAGCGTTTCTTTATCAAGAGGGTGGTCAAACACTGGAACAGGCTGCCTGGAGAGGTGGTCAATGCCCCAAGCCTGTCAGTGTTTAAGAGACATTTGGACAATGCCCTTAACAACGTGTTTTAACTTGGTCAGCCCTGAACTGGTCAGACAGTTGGATTAAATGATTGTTGTAAGTCCCTTCCAACTGAACTATACTATTCTATTCTATTCTATTCTATTCTATTCTATTCTATTCTATTCTATTCTATTCTATTCTATTCTATTCTATTCTATTCTATTCTATTCTATTCTATCACTTCCAATGATGGGGCATCCACAACTTCTCTGGGCAGTCTGTTCCAGTGTCTCACAACCCTCGTCGTAAAACATTTCTTCCTCATGCTCTATCTAAATCTACCCTCTTCTGGTTTAAAACTATTGCCCCTTGTGCTGTTACTACAGTGCTGTCCTTCTTACAAGCCTGCTCTATATATTGAAAGGCCGCTGTAAGGTCTCCCTGCAGCCTTCTCTTCTCCAGGCTGAACAGCCCCAACTCTCTCAGCCTTTCCTCACAGGAGAGGTGCTCCAGCCCTCGGATCATTTTTGTGGACCTTCTCTGGACCCACTCCAACAGGTCCATGTCCTTCTTGTGCTGGGGACCCCAGAGCTGGACACAGGACTCCAGGTGAGGTCTCACCAGAGCAGAATCCCCTCCCTCGACCTGTTGGCCACGCTGCTTTCGATGCAGCCCAGGATATGGTTGGCTTTCTGGGCTCCAAGCACACATTTTTGGTTCATGTCCAGTTTTTCATTCACCAGTATCCTCAAGTCCTTTTCTGCAGGGCTGCTCTCAGTCCATTCATCACCCAGTTTATACTGATACTGGTGATTTTCTCAAGCCAGGGTTCAATGATTGTTACTGTGTGTAGCTCACTGCCACCCCTGACTGAACATAGAATGGTAAGGGTTGGAAGGGACCTTACAGATCATCTGGTTCCATCTGTTAGCTTAGCCATTCATCCTGCCACCTTCTGTCTGTGTTATGGGAAATAACATAGGTTTAGAACAAAATCAAATTAAATTGCTGCAAGTGGGGAGTCTAAGGCACCCCTGCATCCTCAGCCCTTCCTCCTGACTAAGTGGAAGTGGCTCCCCAATAGCATGTTTGTTCGTGGGTCCCAGGTGGAAGCCTGTGACTCCATAATACAGGATGTCCAGGGTGACCACCTTAGGGTCTGGGCTCCTCTCCTGGGAAGCAAAAGCTTACAGCCATCTACATTCCTTTCTGCTTCTGGTTGTTAATGTCTTCCCAGTGAGGAGGCCTCCTTTTTCCCAAGGCTTAATCCCCAGATGACGGAAGCGAATGGTTTGCGCTGGTGAACTGCGGATGGGGAGGAGGAGGAACGTAAAGAGGTGATGGCTGCTTTCCCTTTGGTGAAACAGATAAGAAAGGATAAGGTTCTTATTTCTGCATGAGGTATGATTTTGTAGCCTGTTTCCCAAATGTGTCAAGCGGAAGACAAAGTCTTTTGCCATGTCTCTTCCTGCCTGTCCACAGAGAGGTGAGCTGTGTGTGCACCACGGGGCAGAACCTGCTAAGAGGAAACATAGGGAGGATGTGATGTACCACAAAGAGGCCAGGGAGTTCTTGGTGGTTAAGATACACACTTCTGTCATCAGTTCTTAGCAGAAAATGACAGTCAAAAGACCAAAGTACCTATGAGGTAATTTAGAGAAACTAAAAGGTCCTCAAAATAACAGAGGTTTTGTCTCTGTAATAATATTGCACTCAGGAAATCCATTATCTTATTTATGGTTTGTTTTTCAGGGTCGTAGCGGACACAGTACTATATATTGTGAAATACAGGTTATAATGTTGTAACAGGTTGGGTCACCACTGTGGGTTCGTCACACAGTCCTGTATAGTTTATTTTAATTGAGGTGTACTCACTGAGTGTAAGAAATCAGTTGGTACTTTAACGAAAGACAAGCCAACGTCAGCTGATTTGCAGTGTTTTAATTCCGTAAGACAGTCCAAAGGAGGCTTTGCAAAACTGTTCCAAGAAACAAGGACTCAAATTTAAGAGAACAGCAGCCAAAAATGTTGTGGAAGTTAACATATTTCATCTGGCCAGGTGAAGAGCTAACCAATTTTACTGAAAACATCTGCAAGGGATGGGTAGTAACTGCAGGGCTGTTGAAACAAGCACATATATCAACATCATATCAACAGGTCGCAACCAGACTTTGCCATTCACAAGCGAAGTGGCATTTCATAAGCCCATCATGTCTGCACAACAGGAATAAACCCAGTAAAGCCAAGAAACAAGTCAGTGTTTATAACACCACAAAAAGTGTCCTCACTTTGTTCTCGTAAAAAGTGCTTTCTCATTTGCTTTCAGAAATGGAAATATTGACACTGACTGTGTCCTGCATCTCACCTAGCTTTAGATCGGTTCCATGTAGTAGTAAGCACTTGAGCTAGCCTCCTACTACAGTCATCCACCCTATTCTTCTGACCTACTTTACATGTCACTGAGATCAGTTTCTCCATAGAAGGTCTTTTCCAACCTTAATGATTCTATGATTCTATGATTCATTGACCATAAAGGGAATCAGTGGTGATGAAGGTGACTGACATCTGCTAACATGAAATCTACACAGAGAGATGAAGACTCAAGTGTTCAAGGGTTTGATGGCATCAGTTCTTGGCTATCCAACTTGGACAAGGTAAAGCCAGAGAAAGTTCAGATGTACCAATTCCTTGACTTTCCCAATGGCTTTTCATGACAGTTTCTGAGAAGTCATTTGAACGTGTGGCCCTAAATGAAATGATCAGCTCTTTCAAAACTGAGTTATTTCTTTCATAAATATATAGTGACATGACTAGGCCAGGATCACACCACACATCAAAGGACACAGCACTGTACATACAAAAGTACAGGCAAATTGGGAATAGAGCTGGGATGTAGCAGTATGCTACAGTCGGGGTGAAAGAAGTTCACCAGGTTAGAACAGTCACTGCAAATTCATTAAGCCTTTGGCAGCCCTTAAATGCTTGTCCACAAACACCCCTTTTTTTTCTATTAAATTTTTGGGGTTTTAATCAGCAGGCCTTTTTGTTGTTGTTATTTGGCACTGCCTTGCTTTAAACACCTCTACTGAGAAAAAAAACCGACTACAAGAACATGCTGCAAACAAGCAAAAAGAAACCATATCGAACTGAAATTTCATGTGCAGAGTCTTCATGACTATTTACGAGTGAAGATAGTTTTCAAGACTGTCTTAGGGAAAGTGTGGATAACTACATTTATTTGCATATCCAGAGGGAGAGAAAAGGTCAAGATGATAGAAAACCTTCAATGGCTTTAAATTTTGGTGATAAACACTAGCATAGTCCAGCTAAGCTCATGGGAGGCAAGGTTGAGGCTTGCACTTTTACCTCTCAGCAGCAGTTCCTGACCAAGCTATACTTCCAGTGGAGCTCCATGTTCACAATACTCCACAGTGAACCTCAGTGACTTTCTTACAGAAGCAATTACCACTTTATGTATGTGATCCAGGTAGAGTGGCCACCCATTGAGAACAGACAGGGAGTGGGAGGTACAAAAAGGTAAGGAACTCAGTCTGCAGCTCCTTCATGGGATGGCACTAATTCAAGCAGATGCAGATTAATACTGAGCTGCCACTAAAACGGCATTGATTTGTGACCACCTAGCTTATACCAAAAAAAAAATCCCCAAGCTGGACTGATTTGCCTTGCATACCTTGACTTAGTTTATTTATTTGTTTGGCCAAAAGTCACAATTTCCCAGCTTGAGACTCTCAGTGGTTGACCGAAGCCTTGTCTACCAGCCTCCAGAGGAAGAGGCAGTCAAACAGCACCTGTGGGACAACGACAAACACATTAAAAGAAAATTTTCATGGTCAGTGCTCTGAGTAAAAGTGAGCCCCACCGTTCTGCAAATAACTCAGGTCAACACAACCCCCAAGGCTCTGGTATGTTGTCAGTGAAAATGATGGAAAATGGTTCTTCTGGTGTGTTATCGGGAAATGAGGTAGTAGGGTTAAACTCAGAAGGCTCCGATACAAACCCACTCAGGCCACATGCAGTGGTTGACGGGGGCAAACCTACGGTGATGGCAAACCATGCTGGTAGATGGGAGGTACACTGGTGAAAAGAGTTGCCAAAATTGTGATACCCACCAGGGATGGGAAAAATGTCAGGGCCATGCAATGTCGCTACTTGGGAGAAGGCAGATAAAACATAGGGAGTGGATGTTTCCTCTCCATCTCGTTCTTCCAGTCCAAGAGCTGAGGAAGGATTGAACTCAAGAGAGTGTGTATTTTCAAAAAAAGCATCTGTCTGTCATCTTGGCTGTGAAAGATGTGTAGAAACACTACCTTGTTGTCAGATAGGCTTTCCCATCTCCCTGGGCAAATGTCCAAGTCTCTTACTGGTAACCAGCTAGCCAGAATGAGGGTGTGACAAAAATAATGCAAGAGAGGCGAGCAGAAAGGTGTGGATAAACCCAGCCTACATCTGTTGTGTAAAAACAAGGAAGGAGATTTGTGGGATGACATCGGTGGAGACCAACCAGTGATGTTCCTCAAGGTTGCGTATTGCTTTGACCATTGGACTTGTCTTCTGAATGCAGTACTGCTGAATAATATCAGTAACTATATGGTTACTTACTTCTTAAAATACACACAGCATGCACTTCCCATTTTACTCATGAGAAAACTGAGGCAGACTGAACTTAGCAACTCCCTTACATTTGCCTGGTAAAAGTGTCAAAGCTGGGTCTACATGTGCGATATGCATTAAAAGGGGGCAAAGAGATTGTAGAGGTGCAAGTGCCCAAAAACTAAATTAAAGCAAAAAACAACCCATGTTGTGTCCAAACACAAACTTAAGAAGTTATGAGCTCAATGGCAGGATCTGAAGTGCTCCACTGAGCATCCGGCCCAGAGGGCTCTGGCATTGCTCTCTGACAACTTGGCAACAACGAAAAAAACTCCCAAATGACTCTCTAAGTACAGCCAGTATTTGTGGTTTAATGGTTGAGCCTAAGTGTATTTGGTTTCTTTTCTTAAAGCCCCAGTCCCTAGAATCAGGTTATTACCTGAGAATTTCACCTACTTCCATTTGAAAGCCCTTGTATTTGCAGGGGGAGTGAAACTATGAGGCAATGGAGGAAGGGGAAAGCAGATGAGTATGAAGGAAGAGAATAAAAGTAGGCCGGTAGGCATTATTTTGGAAGCTTTATGATTTTTAAGCCAAAGTCTTGATTTGCTGGAGGCGGACTCAGATTTCGAGCACAGGGTGCTATCACTTGTCACTAATAATTTGAGTGGTTCTTCCAGTCCTGAGGATTTTGTGACCCCCAGTCCTCTGCTAGGCCTCCAAAGCTGAAGTTTTGCAACCCTGAGAAACATGTTCTGCCATATTCATAGAATCATAGAATCACAGAATGGTTTGGGCTGGAGGGAAGCTTAAACATCATCTTGTTCCGCTCCCCCCTGGCATAGTCAGGGACACCTTCCACCAGACCAGGTTGCTCAAAGCACTGTCCAGCCTGGCCTTGAATGTTTCCAGGGAGGGGGCAGCCACAGCTTCTCTGGGCAACCTGTGCCAGTGCCTCATCACCCTCAGAGCAAAGAATTTATTTCTTATATCTAATCTAAATCTACCCTCTTCCAGTCTAAAGGCATCACCCCTTGTCCTGTCACTACCTACCCTTGTAAAAAGTCCCTCTCCAGCTTTCTTGCAGGCCCCCTTCAGGTACTGGAAGGCCACAATAAGGTCTCCCCGGAGCCTTCTCTGGGCTGAACGGCACCAACTCTCTCAGCCTTTTGTCACAGGAGGGCTGTAAACAGCTCTCTGACCTTTTTGTGGCCCTCCTCTGGACCCACTCCAACAGCTCCATGTCTTTCCTGTGCTAAGGGCTTCAGAGCTGGATGCAGGGCTTCAGAGCTGGTTGCAGGACTCCAGGTGGGGTCTCACCAGAGCGGAGCAGAGGGGCAGCATCCCAACCCTCGACCTGCTGGCCACGCTGCTTCTGATGCAGCCCAGGATACAGTTGGCCATCTGGGCTGTGAGCACACACTGCCGGGTCATGTTGAGCTTCTCGTCAACCAGCTCCCCCAAGTTCCCCTGAGGGCTCTCAATCCATTCTCTGCCCAGCCTGTATCTGTGCTTGGGATTTCCCTGACCCAGGTGCAGGACCTTACACTTGGCCTTGCTGAACTTCATGAGGTTCACACGGTCCCACCTCTCAAGCCTGTCAAGGTCCCTCTGGATGGCATCCCTTCCCTCCAGCATGTCAACCACACCACTCGGCTTGGTGTCGTTGGTAAATTCTCCTTTAAAATTAATATCCACAGATAATTTAAAAGATTAATTTCATTGATACCAGTTTTGATGCTGTTTACTTAGAACAATTCCTTCACTGACTTATGGTCTCGTCTTGCAAGTCAGTGTGGATTGCTATGAACGTACCTCATGCACCGAACAAACTGTCACGTCGAGGACGGAAAGTTTCCAGATTTCCTGCCACGAGGGACCACGCACTGCTGCTGCCTTGGGGTGTCAGGGTACACGGCATTTGCCAAGTTTCCACCCTCCCCCAGTACTTGCTTTCAATCTGAGTAAGTCTGACTGATGCTGTGACTAGGCTGGTTTCGAGCAAAGGGAGAGTGGGACGCAGCGGACAGCTAGGGTAGGAATTGAGATACCTAGAAATCAAGAGCGAGACAGCTGGTTTCTAAGACACTTTGTGCACCGCACCTTCTGGATGCAGCATTGCGTTCCCCTGAACTGCTCACACCCGTCTGTAGCTGTTCTGGCACGGAGGTATCCTCGCACAGGCAGGATGTGTTGCAACGTGAGAAGAGTGACGGTGTGTTTAATGGTTACCTGAGCAATCTGTTCTTCCATCCATCTGGTTTACTGATAGCTGCCTCCAGGTGCAGTTAAAAGTGCGGACTGAAGACACGGAACTATAAATCCCCAGTCTGCCATTCGAAGCCGCAAGGAAAATAATAATAACCTAGCAGTCTGTCCTGCAGGCTTTGTCACTTTATGCTCCAAATGGGCGTCGATGTCTCAAATGGGCTATCCGTCTTGAAAACTATGTTTTATTGTCAGGTCCCTCTGATACACAAGGGCTAAGAGTGCATGCCTGGCCTTAAAAATACCTACTTGCAAGTTCTCTGAAAAAAAGCTAAAAAGTCTGCCTGGCTGGCGGCTTGGTTTCTTGCTCGCTAGCAGTAACTTTGCATTTGCTGTGTTACTGGAAGCCTATACTCATTAGTCAAAAGGTGCTTTTTCTCTTTGGAAACTTCCCTTCCTCCCCAGCAACCAACAGCCATCCACCTTCATGGGAGCAGACCCCAGCCCAGCTCTGTGAGAGCACCATGCCAGCGCTAAATGCTGCACGTCTAGGTCAAACCAGTCTGCAAGCACGCTCTGCCATGGCAAATCGGGTTCTTTTCAAATATTTCTGATAGATGGATTTTCAAGCTGCTGAAGGGACTGGCCACAGGGCCATGAGAGCCAGCGCCAGCATAAGAGAGGGTGCAGGGTGGGTATGGCAGGGAGGACAGCGGTGCCCCAGGAGCAAGCACTGACCATAAAACGCCAGCTTCACAGCTTCCCCATGTTAAACCAGCACACTCCATCCACATGCACCAACTGTGCGAGTCCTTGAGGCTCTTGGTCAGCTCTTCTCAGGCATGCTACCAGAGCCAGCAACACCACCGGCTTGGCCAAGGCTCATGAACCTATTTTCTCCCTACAGAAGGCCAAGAAAGGACAAAACAAAGGCCTCCCCAGTCCATTTGCTTCTCTCAGGGTTCCCACATCACATTGCAATCTTCTCTGGCATCATCACAGCCTGCTGGGTTGCATGAGGTCCTGAGACATTGCCTTTCCTAGGAGTCATGACATTGTCTTGTCTTCCTTCTGCATCTGTTGCCTTTAATGCCAGCTGCGCCCATAGCCACATGCAATCAATCTTTTTTCGGGCTGAGAACATCTTTCTCTCTTTTTGCCCCTTTCCTGTGCCCCAGCCAGCCTGTCACTCCAGCTGCTGCCTGGGAACTGCTCTCACATGCTCTTGGCAGGGGATACCTCAATCCCCTTCTCCCACCCCACTTCTCCTCCTGGCCGCTCAGCCTTTGCTGTGACCCACAGCCCTTCAGTTCAGCCATCAGGCTATGCCCAGTGTGCTGACGGTGTCCATAGGTAAGTGAATGGCCTTTTCTGCATCTCATCCAAGCACTTTTTAATTCTCTTCTGTGGGACTGAGCACTGGGGAAGATCCCAGTTTTAAAAAAAAATTGTTCCTATGCATGATTCATTTTGTCTGTGTCAGAGTTTACTTCTTTCATGCTTGCAGATGGGTAAACATGCATTTGCTTTTCAGTCTGGCACTATAGGTTCATCCTTTCTCACAATATTTATCAGCAAGTGAATGAGATGGCTGCCTACGGTCAGGAACCAGCAATGTTAGTGGCAGGAAAGAATGGGGATGAGGGTTTTCAACGACCAACTAAGCTTAACTGTTGTTACTGAAACACAACAATAAAAGTGAGGTATATAAACATATAATTCCCCTAGAAGCACGTGAATAATCTGCAGGTCAGAACTATGTTACCTCTTCTCTAAACACCGTCCTTAGAATAGAGCTGTCTAAAACATTCCTGAATAATTTTTTTCTTACAGGCAAGAGTATTTGAAGCATAGTAGCTGATTAAAGTACTCTCTAAAATGTTCTGCGGAAGGGAAAACCAAATGGGGTACTCCTTCAAAACCCAAATGTTGTGTAAGGGCTATGATAGGAAACATTTGCTACCCACCATACTAAAGAAATCTTTTCTCCTGACCATTTCTCTGCATTACTGTATGCCCAGGTACATCTCTGCTCGTCCTGCCAGCCCAAAGACAAGAGGCACAGCACAATTCATCTCTGTGCATATTAACTCTTCCATCCCACAACAGCACTGCTTCTTCCATATTGTCTGTTAGGAACAGTCCCTTGGCTGTGCCTGGACAGTATGTGCTAACTGGTACAGGTGGTGCTAGTAAGGAGAGCCCAGGTGAGATTTTTAAGCTCTTTTTTTTGATTATTTCCACACAAGAGGTGGATCTTTCCCTGTGGGTTTTTTTTTTTTTTTTATTTCAGCAACTAACTGCATGTGGGAATCACAGGCAACATACTTTTTAATATCATTACTATTACATTCAGTAAAGGCGTGAAACTCAAAGACAAAATTTTTCGGTTCCCAAGCATGCACTGAGGAAGGAGGACAAATGCATGGAGGCTCAGCTAAGTGCCCGAACTCAGTCACGGGCTCGGAAGTTGAAGACTGAAGCTGAAGCTGAAACAAGGTCTTCCACTCTTGCTCAGGGAAGCAGGAGCCCATCAAAGCTTCCTGATAGCATAGGGCATACTCAGCTGCATAAAGGCTCCAGCTATCCCTGCCAGCTCAGCATGAAGTGAGACAAGACAATGTACGCTGTGACATTTGGTCACAGGAGGGCGAGGTTGGAACCTGGATGCAGGGCTCAGACAGCGCGCCTATCGTCATTTTACTTTAGCGATACAATACGCATTTATGAATCTTCCCTTGGATTCCCAGAGTAAAAAAAATATTATCTGTATGTAAAGGTTTCACTATGATTTTCAGCTGCTTCTGTGTGTGCTGTGTAGGGTGCCAGTGCAAGGCCTAGAGCTGAATGGCAGACTACAGTAAGCACATCGGTATTTGGCTACTGTAATTATTTGCAGCGGTTAAAAGCTATGCATTATTTTGTGGACTCCAGAAGTTATTGGATGACTTTCTGTAAATGGTGTCTTGAAAGAAGCTGAATATCATTAAAACCTTGGAAACTGATACAAAAGCAAGACAAGAAGAAATAAGGGAAAAACAGTTTTTAAATGCTGTAGCCCAAGTCTCTCTCCCACATCCACAATCGCTACAGCAGCTCCACTGCAGGGATAAGAAAGAAGAATCACTCCCTTCAGCTTCCTTCAGAGCAAGCAAAAGCAGCGGCCAGCTCGAGTGTTAACTGTGTGGAAAAGAGAGACATTGTGCTTCCTTTGTAGGGAGGGGAAAGAAAGAAAAATATCAGCTGCAGTTCTGGTTTAATTCTTCTCACCTGGTTGAGATGAATGTACCTACCTCTTCCTGTATAAAATCTAAAACTACCTCAGACCAATGAAAGCATGGGAACGCGTCCGCACCTAGACTTCCATGGCCCGCAGCTTCCACAGAACAAGCTGAGTAACCTCTTCATCATCTTCCCGTTTAGTGAGTTTAAAAACCATGCTATGTTTAGGCCTGGAATTAGCAGATGCCTGGGTACATGAGAGATTTAATTTGTTGGAGTCAAAATGCACTGATAAATAACAGACATTCATTCTTCGTGGCTCAAGGTAACAGGGTTTGTTTGTATTTATGGAGCACCCTTACATAGCTTCAACAGCTTGCCTGAGCAGAGAGGAGCTGAGCTGCCAGCGACGGCCTGTCCTCCTGACAGTGCCAGGACCGACTGTGCATCAAGGGGCGGAAAACGTAACAGGAGACACGGGGAGGATGTCATGTACCGCAGACGGGGCACAAGGTTTTTAGTGGTTAAGATGACAACAAATGCGCACCTCTGTCATCAATCCCTAGTAGAAAGCCATATCCATGGAGAAATTTAGAGAAACCAAGAAGGTCCTCAAAAACAACTGAGGTTTTGTTTTTCGAATAATGATAATGTACTGAGGAAAGCCATTATCCTATTTATGGTTTGTTGTTCAGACTCCCAGCCAACAGCGCACCATACTCTGTGAATATATACATTCTAATGATATGACGGGGCAGGACACAGATGTTATGGGTTTGTCACACAGTCCTGCATGGTCTGGCTTAACCAGCATGTAATCAGCCATCATAAGAAGCTTTGCAGCTTTTAACGACTGCCAGGCCAGCATCTAATAATTACTGTAACATGATTGCACATGACAAGAGAGAGGGAGGAATAAGAGGGAAGAGATGGAGGGAAGGGTTCAGGGGATGAGTGCAAGGAGCAGAAAAACTGAATTCAAAACTATTCATGTTGAAACTGTGAAGCAATTTTGTTGTGTTATGTTAAAGCAGAACTGTGACTAATTAGATTGACTAAAGGATGAAAGAAGAGTCTGACCTCAAACATTGTCAAAGACCATCCGCTGCGCTTCTCTGGGGATGGCCAGTCAATAGCAAACCTTCAAGATTTGGAGTATGTATCACTCTGCCTCTTTCCAACAAAACCGTTGAGGTGCAGATGGGTTTCTGAATCACCGTTCTCGTCCTTCTTTGCTTGTGTGATTTTGTAGCCAAAGTTTTCCAAATCTTTAAAAACTTCAGCATTTTAAATACAGGTGCCTTGTCTCTCATGCCCACCTAGCATGTGGCATCCTGAGCAATGCTTTAAAGCTGATAACTATTTGCAGTTCCTCTTGACTTTGATTGCACATTCCTCCAAAGATTGGAGGCACTGAAAATTAGAGGCTACTGTTGTCAGTTGAGTTTTATTTGAATAGTCCAGGACGATACAACATGACAAATTGGATAAATACTCAGAAGAGTTTGATTAGAAGAGAAAAGGTGAGTTGCTGATACAGCACAAATAGGGATTTGCTTGTATTTGGGGCTGGATTTCCAAAGAGCATGGAGTTTTGCAACATTTCAATATGTAAGACTCGCACCTCTTCTGTACAATTTTGTGTCTTAGGAGATAAGTGAACGAACACCAGGTGTCTGAACTGGGATCTGAGGTCCAGATGTGCCTTTGTCCTCTACTGCACAAATCTAAGCCTCCTTTATAGTAGGTTTGCCCTGGAGACAGCCTCTGATGGATAAGTGAAACAGTGCTGGAAAGACAATTCTTCAGCACTGTGGATGATTGGGGCTCAGTGCTCAAGCTTGCTTCCCAGCTCTTTATTTGTCAGTGTAGACGTACCCTTAGAATCCTTCCACTGTCTATAGAAATGGACAAATACATCCAGAAACCAGTTCAAACTCTGAGAAAGTTGCCTTGTTTTCTTTTGGAGATGCTTCCGTCCCTCCACTGGGTATAGTGGGAGCCAAGGCAATTTGGTGACTAAATCCTCTTGTAAATCTAGTCATTTATGAAAGAAAGGAACAAACTGAGATTCCTGTGGTATTTTAAAATCCTTCTTTTTTTTCCCCAAATATTTGAAAAGCCATCTGTCATGGTTTAACTCCAGCTGGCAACGAAGCACCAGACAGCTGCTCACACGCTCTCCTCATGGTGGGATGGGGGAGAGAATCAGAACAGTAAAAGTGAGAAAACTCGTGAGTTGAGATAAAGACAGTTGAAGAGGTAAAGCAAAATCCGTGCGCACAAGCTAAGCAAAACAAGGACTTTATTCACGACTTCCTGTTCAGCCATCTCCAGGAAAGCAGGACTCCGTCACATGTAACGGTTACCTGGGAAGACAAATGCCATCACCCCGAATGTCCCCTGCTTCCTTCTTTCCCCCCACTTTATATACTGAGCATGATGTCATATGGCATGGCATATCCCTTTGGTCAGTTGGGGTCAGCTATCCCAGCTGTGTCCCCTCCCAACTCCTTGTGCACCCCCAGCCCACTCACTGGTGGGGTGGTGTCAGAAGCAGAAGAGGCCTTGACACTATGTAAGCACTACGCAGCAATAACGAAAACATCTCTGTATTATCAACACTGTTTTCACCACAAATCGAGAACATAGTCCCATACTAGCTACTATGAAGAAAATGAACTCTGTCCAGTCAAAACCGACACATTCTCCACCCCTTATTTCATACCATTTACATCATGCTCAGGTACCACACTATCCAATACAACCTCATTAACCCCCCCCACCCCCCTTCACATCCTTTGATGTAATACACAGGTATCATTCCCTTAGTCTATAGCCCACCCCTGTGAAACATCTGTAAAACATCCACAGGTGTCCACATGACTTTGGGCTCTGTCTGTTTATGGCGGTCACTAGGGACCAGAGAAGTGGTGCGTTGTGCAGTTATTGGGCACCAAAGCCAGCTTGGGTCGGGTCACTGCTGGACTTGCACTGCTTCTTGTAAGGCACATTCTCTATCAGTTCAGATGGTTCCTGCTACACTAATTCCTATCACATGCAACTCAAACCATGGGTTACAACAATTTAAAGGTACTTCCATGACAATATCCAGCCCTGGTTCCTTTGGGCCAGGCTATATGGTTTAACATTGCAGTGAGCTCCTCGCCTTGCACCTAGCCTGGCTGGTAACAAGGAGTTCCTGCTATAATAATTCCCAGAACACGCAACTCAAATCATGTGTTACAACAACTTAAAAGTATTTCCATTTCAATCTCCACCCCTCCCCTTGCCCCTGCTCTGCCTTGGATTTACCCCACAGCCTGCAGTCCCTTAGGGGTGTACCTGCTTCAAGTGGAGCGTTATCCATGAGCCACAGTCTTTTTAGGGGTATGCCTGCTGCAGCATAGACTTATCCACAGCCACAGCCACTTCGAGGTGCTCCTCTTCCAGTGTGGCCTTCTCCATGGGCCACAATGCCTTCAGAGATATAGCTGCTCTAGCATGGCCTTACCCTCAGTCCCTTCAGAAGTAAACCTGTTTCAACATGGCCTTGCCCATGGTTGTAGTCCCTCCAGGGGTGTACCTGCTCTGTCATGGGCTTATGCACGGCTACACACTTTGAGCATGGCCTTATGTACAGCAGCTGATGCTTCAAGGTGTACCTTCTCCAGAGTGGAATTATCACTGCGCCACAATCCCTTCAGAGGTATATTTGCTATGGCACAGACATAACCACAGCCATAGATGCTTCGAGATGTACCTACTCTGGTGTGGACTTACTCACATCTACAGGCACTTTGGGGTGTCCTGCTCCCAATGTGGACTCATCCACAGGTCACAGTCCCTTCGACTCAAGTTCACACTGAAGTTCCAGCCTGTCCAGTACAGCAGCAATGCCCTGGCCATCTGCCAGCCCAGGTGCATGGCCATTGCTGTTATCATAATGTTTCCAGGCACAGCAGAGTCAGATGATAAGCACTACAGCAAGCAACAAAAGCAAAAAAAAGCCACTAGTGAGTACTAGACTCTAATGTACCGTAAGGCAAGCGAGCCCCATGGCAAGAACAGGAGCCTGTAATTTAACAGCTAAACAGCAATAACAGCTATAGATTTCATCTAGCACTTTCCAATGAAATCTGTCACAATCTCAAACTCTTTGAGCCCCACGTTGGCCACCAAAAAGGACTGTTGCAGTTTAACGCCAGCAGGCAACTAAGCACCACACAGCCACTCGCTCACTCCCCCCCAGTGGGGGAGATTTATGAAGATGTTAAAAAGTCAGTAACATCTCAGGCACTTTAGAACATACAAGCTTATCAAAAACATCAACCAGAAATACATTATTTGTTTTCATTATTATCTGGCCCTAAGTGTTTCTAATCAGAAAAAAGAAACATTTTCTATGACTTTGATGACCAAACACATATTGGAGTAGGCAAAACGAACATTTCTTCAACAATCTATAAGCAGAAATATCTTTATGCAAACAGCTTCAACAGTACTTATGAACACAGCTGATCAAAAACAGGAATTTCTGTCTAGTGAGAAAACCACACGTGTCCAAATCTCTTCACACTTCGAAATAGGGGAAGAAGCACAAAAACTGTATTTTAGGGAAGTTACAGCTCAGCCATCTAGGCTATCAGGTTAGGTCGTACCTCCATGCTGTGTGACAACCACAGATATCTGTGATGTATCTCACAGGGAAGCAAATAGTAGCATGTCATGAGCCTTGAATGGCAACTGGAAAGCTCTGCCCTTTGAAAACAATGGGGCTCTAGGCCTCAGAAAGAATCCCTTTAGCATTTCAAAGGGTGTGGATTAACATTAATACTAAGACAAGCAATTTTTTTTTTCATTTGGGTTCTAGCAAGCAACTTACCAAGCATCCTGGGTCCTCCCAACTTGAGGCAACTACTGTTACGTACTGATGGAAACATTTCAGAAAAAAAATTAAACCATTTTCCTGTGGTAAATTTTGAATTTTACAAGAACCACATTTTCCATTTTTAAGATAGAATTTCCAAGCAACTCTTAAATGTGGCTAACAAACATATCCATAATCATCAGGAATCACTGGCTAGCAAACGGAAAGAAATCTCAGGTTCAAAACAAACAATGAGCGTTTACAACCTTTTGTGGTTTCATCATAGGTATCATGATAACTTGCCTTTTTTTCCCCCTAACACCCAACAGCATGAATTCATTCACTGTCTCAAAATCTTACAAAGAAAACAAAAATGTGAGCCCTGAATGCTCAACCACCAGCAAGCAAATAAAAACAACACAAAACACATTCTTTCTATGTCTCTCAGTTTTGACTGGTTGGGGTCCTGACTCATGAGAGTCGAAAGTTTGGGGTTGCCAAAACTACTTTTGTTTGTCACTAATAATCACTCATCCTGAGGAACATGTGGTTTACCGTCTCCTGCCAGGCCTCCAATGTGAGGGGCTGAGGTTCCTTGGTGAGACAGCCTCTCCCAGCTCCAAGATATGCTCTTCCACATTATCAGAATACTTCAGTTTTTTGTTAAGTATAAAATGTAAGATAAATAGGTCTTTCCCTTGATAGATATTATGATTTTTTTTTTAAGGTTAACTTTGTTAGCCACAGAAGTTTTGCAATACTTCAAGATCACTGATAACCGAGCAGGATGGAAAAGAACACAAGTACATCCAGTCTGCTGTTTGTTTGGTTTTAATTACTTTCTCTGCTATGGCTAGAGACTTCTGGAATTGCCCTCTTGGTGGAAATAAAGTTAAGCAGTTGGGCTTTTCTATCAAAATACTTAGCTGAGTCATAAGGGTTGGGGAAAAAGTAACACAGGATGAGTTGACAGTTGTATTGAGTTGCCTGGTGACCAAAGGTACATTCTTTAGAAGTGCCCAAATAAGTTGCATTTTCTAACATGATTTCATTCTCTACCCTCTCCTTGCTAGAACAGCCCCAAGACTCGTCACTTGGTTTTCTTTATTGCCTCTTGCAGGCAGATCCAGACTGTCCACAAATACCACCTGCCCCAGAGAAGGCAATGCAGAGTCCTTCTATGGCAGCCATTCTAGGAAGAAGCTCCCACAAAAAGACTCCAGTCCGTTTTCTGCTTGACAATATCGCTACACTAACAAACATATCCACTTCAAGCACTGACCATAATCGACATCCATTCCCTCCTCCTAATTTCTTCCAGGAATACGGTCTTCTCAAAACTGGCCCCAAAAATAGTCCTATGAGCAGGTCACATAGACAGAAATTTAGTGCGAATATCTTATGGGACTGAGCAGTTGAGCCAAAGGGCCAGATACCCAGGGCAGGATTCATCTCTACTAACATGAAACAANNACTATATAATCATCCTGATATAATAAATAAANTTTTTACAATGAGAACAACCTCCACAGGCACATGGTAGAGTTCCTGTCACTGAAGGTTTTCAAGATGCGACTGGATACAGTGCTAGATAACCTCTTCCGACTCCCGTTCCCACAAGAGGCTGGCCCAGATGGTGTTTCAAGGTCACTTCCAACCTGGGCTTTTCTACGATTCTGTGACACATATCAACACATTAGATACTAAACCAGACTCTTTTATGGTTAAAAGAAATAGAGCCCAATTAATTTAACCTGTTTTCAAATGTCTACATGAAAATGAGAAAAATCATGCCCTAGAAGGAGACTTTTCTGTTTGTTTCTGTTTTCACTGACTACTACGGGGAACTTAGGCAACTGATTCCAACACATGCTGCAGTCCTCCAGCAAGATGCATCACCCCTACGTGCCTACATTTCTCACAAACAACATTTCAGCTCTGATAGGACTTTGCTTTTGGAGTCTTTTATTACATTGCAGGTTTTATGGTCAGGGTCTCAGCTATACTCCTAATCTTTGCTGCAGTTCCAAACTGGAGAGGGAAGGGCTCCAAAATGCTACTAAATTCACTGGGGGGGCCAGATTCAGTCTGCTCAAGCAATGCCTAAAAGACCTGGACTCATAGAGACCCTTTCAGAAGACAACTGACCTGCTAATTGCTTTTCACTATTTGTCTCTTGGTAGGAACACTGTTCCCAGAAAGTATATTCCTACTACTGTCCCATCTGAGGTGGTCTAAACTGCCAAGGTCTCGCACTTCAAGAGGTGGTCCTCACTGCTAGACTCGACAGCAAATTTCAACTTTACAGTCTTAACCAAGGCTCACCTACTTGCTGCAAAATATCCTATACATATCATGGAAAGAGCAATAGAAATAAGAAGAGCAATCTGACTGTAGCCCTGTAAACCAGCATCTTCCCTAAAGACAGGGAATGTGTTGGCCTCTCCTCTAGGCCTGCTTATGCATTTTACACTTTCTGTTTAAGCTGCTTTGGAGAAAATGCATAAACAGTTGTAACAGAGCTGCCTTTTGGCAGTCTCTGGTCCATTTCTGAAAATAAGACTTAAATGTTTTGAAAAATGCCTTTCCTTGTCCCTCTTAGCAAAAAGATCTTGGCCTGACTACTCACCTGGCTGGAGCTTTACTGTTATCAGCCATACCAAAATGAATGGAGATGTTATAAGAAAACAAACATATCCAGTGGCAGAACAGATGTTTCAGCCTCTCAGCAGAAGTTTTCATCGGGGACACCTGTCTGAACTGGACTCGTGGCAGGTCTTCAGCCTGTGTATCACTGGTCTCAAGCTGCCTTCATACCTGAGGGCAAACAAACAGACAGAGGTAGTCAGCGCTGTGCTTTGGGCTGGGATATATCTGATTTCCTCTAATGGGGTGGTAATGCCATCTTCAGCACGATGCAGTGCATGCTACTATATTGTCAAATACTAATATTTATATGTAGGCTAAGGACATTGTCCTGCACGTTTCTGGGAAGTAAAAGTGAAGTGCTGTAAAATCAGCCTCTAGTGCAAGAAACAGATTCTGTCTACATAAACACACTGCTTTTAAATTCTGCTAGTAATTTTTCAGTCTCACAGAATAAATCTTATGACACCTCTGTATGTTTATTTCTGACTCTGAACCTCAAAAAAGCCAATAACCATGTAAGGAGTCCTAGCTATTTGTTTTCCTCTGGATTCTTACCCCTTAGTGTACCAAAGTGGCCATTTTCCAAATGGGCATTCATTTTGACAAATGCATTTTACTGACTCCTTTTACGGAGGCCAGAGGTTGGAGGGATATGTAGAAATTTCTGTAGAAAATTACCTCACTGTTAAGTAGTAAGGACACTGGATGTCTCCATCTCAGCCATCCATAAGTCATCTTGATTTGTCAGATGCATTGGCTTTCAAAAAAGCTCAAGATAAGAATAGCTACTGAAATAACGAGCCTTGTCAGCATCATTCTGATATGTTCTTAGGTAATAGTCAATAACAAAGGTGTCATCTTCCCACAGGATTCTTGTACATCAAAAAATCTTCCTTTATTTATATAATGCCATCAGTCTTGAAAGGTTTTCCAATAACTAAGGATGATCTCACAGTTTAAATAATTGCCTAATGGGAAATCAGTACCAACATTTTCAGCATCCAATTTTGCCTTTGAAATCCGTAGACTACAACCATCTGTGATGTCTAAAAACTACGTCTCTCCAAGTAACCCAAAAGCTTTGTGAAACTGTGAACTTCAGAACACTGTTTATCTTCCTTCTTTCTCCATCTAAAAAAATCCTGCCAAAAGCTGGAACTGGTGATGCTGCATACATTCTCTAAAGAGCTAAAAACTGTGGACCGACAAGCTTCCAGCTGTAGAGTCTATACCCTACATTTAGATATGCAGAACTGTGTTTATACCACGCACATATCTTAAGCTGGGCTTAAACCTGGGTATATGCACATTCAGAGCAATTCAGGTGTTCAACTAAACATGAGCTTATGCTCATAGACAGTCTGAAGAACAAGCAGACAGGTGTAAGGTAGATAATGCCCAAATTAATAAGCATTGATCGTCTGAAAATCTATAACTACTATTGGGTTTTAATAGGCCTGTCATTTGAACTTAAAATCTTTTATCTGGACTTTTATTTCTGGTTCTGAAAACTGTGACATTTTCTTCTTTAGCTGTACACTGGCTGGAGATGTGCACATACAAGTTAAAACATCCATACCTTTCTCCGAAGCTTCATTATCGAGCACTCACCTCACAGCAAAGTTGTCTGGTTTCGTTTTTGCGTTATGACTCTGACAAGTTATATTGTCTATTTTTTGCTGTCACTTAGATTTCCCCAGCTCCAACACCTCTTTGTTGTTCCAGTAATCTCCGCCTTTTTGCTGACCCATATCCCTGCAATCCAGCAATCAAGCCATGCTGGGCACACTGCCGGTGCCTGTGGGTAACCTCACCCACCTCTCGGCCGACCACTCTTCTCACTCTTTTGCAACATTAATCAAATGGGAAAACCCCCTTTGCGGAAACCCACCTCTGCCATCTTCATAGCTGGGTAAATGGGCATTTTCTTTTAAATCTAGCATTGAAATCACCACCTTAATTATAACATCTGTAATAATTTCCTATAATCTGGAATTGCTGCTCTTACTGTGGTAACGAGAAAGGTGACAGGGTTTTAGAGCAAAGCAAGGATTTTAAAAGTAAACTTGGTTGTGAGCCAGGTTTTATTGTAATTTCTAGAGCAAAGCCATTAAAAGGAGATGCAGAAGAATGTAAAGAACTAAAAATGGGTCAATATGTTATGGGATATGTATTAGAGAATATACAATCCCTGAACAATAATTCTGGGACATTGCTGATGTTGAGTCTCTCTGATATTGTTTTGGTACAAAATATTTTCTTCAAGGTCAAGTGAGGGTGGGAGGCAAGTGGAAGATATGGAAGATCACTTAAAGCTACAGAAAATAAAGATGCATCTATCTCACGGATACAGTTCACATGTAAGGATTTGATAGGAAAGGTTTGCTTCTGAAGAGGTAAAGTTGTGCTTTTTGACCTTAGACTTCCAGGGCTGTATGTTCACCCTCAATGTAAGAGACAAGTACATTTGAAACTTCCTACCTACTAAGAGATTATAACTCCAGAGAAAAAAAAAACTGAGCATAGACAATCTTTCTACAGCATTTTAAAGTCTTAATTGTGTCATTCTTCTCCTTAAAAGGAGACTGACGGAATTGTCAGCGATTAGTGCAAAAATTAAAGCTGAGCAGAAGAACTGGTATAAAACCCTGTACAAGCTAGAGAGGTACAGCAAAATGGAGTAATATAAAACAACAATAAAAACTGGACCGGATGCACTCACTCATCACTAGACATGTTACATGATTAATCACTCATCCTCATTGTAACAACGAGGCCAGGAAATCCACAAAACCTCAGTATGTATGTAATAGCGCATTTCTAGCTAACAAATTACAGCTATCGAGCTACAGAAAGAAGCATCCACTACATTTACTATAATTTAACAGACTGGCCTTCCCTGAAAACCTGGCAAAGTTTGCTACCATGCAAGCCTATAGCATCAAAACTATATATTTCAATGAGGATAAAAATTTGAGTGTTTAGCATTTACAGGAGATTCAGCCAGAAAGACCAAGATGGCTCAGTGCAATCTGTATGAAGTAGTTCATCGTGAAGGTGCTTGTGATGGTCCAGCTAGGCCAACACATCCACCACTAACCATAAAAACAGAGCAAACCTTATAAACAGGTTGTGGTGGCGTTACCTGGAGCCAAAGCACAAGCCTGGCTGCCTTTCATGTCCAACCACTGACCAGGGCTACTGCCGTTTGGAAACTATGGCTGACATCCGATTGTGGGCCGCCCCATGAGGTTCACCAAACCACCAGCAGTAGAGTGGTTATGCTGCTTTCTTCAAAACATTTTTGTGGCTTTCTTGAGAACACAGTATTTATCAGGTGAGCAGCCCAGCCAGGATGGTTTTATCTCCTTGTTGCCATTATCCGTGCTGCAGTATTGTTTCAAGGGCCCCCGCTTCTGCTCAGTCGTACATGGACTGTATGAAGAACCATCCTCTGGAGGGGCTGCAGGCATCAGAACACATTTTAAGGCTAATAAGGAGCATTTTCAGTCTGAACTCCCATACACCAAGCAGGAAATAGCACCCAGTTATTTACATAACTCTACTTACAGTATTTTTTATTTCTTTCAAATACAACTTAAATCACTTCAAGAACATTTTTACAATCTAAGCTGCCATTTTGTGGCAATCCATAACCAATACTTACTCAACGGGAGAGGGCTGCAATCCTGAAAAGGTTACTTCAGGTCTTCTCAAAAGGCTCTTAATTAGCGGTTGAATTAGCTATGTGCACCTCAGTTAATCCATGACCAGCTCCTAATGTCCCTGTTAACATCCATCTGCCACACATCATCCTCTGCTCCTGACCTGTTTCCCTCAAGCCTCATCAATCAAACTCAGCTTGGCAGTAGACTCCTCCTTCACATGGAGGAGAGAGGGAGACAATTCCTGACATCTCCCTGTGCAAACAGCAGCATCAGTCAGCTTCACAGAACGAGAAACAAAGAAGCATTAGACAGGGGAGAGTCCTATCTGAAAGATCTTCCAGGAGCCCCATGTCAGAGCTGTGTAGGATACACCCTATTCCAGCCAAGCACAGTGTTACAGACATCATGCTCTTTACCACAGTCTTTACTGCTTTGGCTTTTATGCCAATGTCATGCCCTTGGGAAAATGACACAAAAAGGGAAAACATTATACGGAACTTCATATCCTTGCATTTCTCATGTTATCTTCGGGAACTCCTTGGCTTTTTGGCCATGTAGCCATGGGTTTGCTACCACTTTGAAGGTAAGTCATCATCTCGAACAAGGAAAGAGACATTTCATCCTTATGACTCACCATAGAACAGTTTCCAAAAGTCAGCTGCTTGCCTTACAGTGTAGTTGGCTTCCAAATTATGAGGGCTTTTCTACATGAAACCAGTTCGGGATGGTGTCTGACTGATTTCCGGATTTGCCACAAGAGGCACACAGCTTTCAAACTTTATTAAAGGAAAGAAACTGAAATTGTAAAATATTCATTTGATGATATTTGGGAGCATGAGAAAAATGCTAACTATTGTGAGATTAGGCAAATACAAGGAGCATTTCTCCTTTTCAAAGTCCAAAACTCTTCAGAAGAGCTGGGGATCACTGTTACACTTTACAGAGGAGGACATACAAGGGCTGTTGTAGGGCACAGTTTGCCTCAGGTCAAAACAAGGCATCAGCAGAGGTAGGTACTAAACCCAGGTTCACAGGCAAACTGAAAATAAGGCCCTTCAAGCCTCACATACCTTGCCTATATCTCCTCTGACACAGTAGGTTAGGCTGATCTTTATCAGCCACATGACTCATTAGCCTGTTCGGTGGCTGTTGACTGTGCATATTTCAACGGGAAGGGAGAGGCTGAGCTGCTGAGGACTGGCTGCTTGCCTCCTCCTGGCTCCCATGCTCCTGTCCAGACTGACTGCCCAAAGGAGATTTCACCTTCTTTGAGGGTATCAGACCATCTTCAGGGTTGGAGAAGTGTCTGGAGCATAGGACCTAAGGTTAGNAGACTCCTTAGGAGCAGAGAATGGCATTGAAGCCAAGTCAGAGAAGCNAAAGACAGAAATTCCAAGGAGCAGGTCCCAAGGGCACCATGTGGGGCCAGTACAACCACAACGCCTGCTGAACGCTGCTAGACTGGGAAGATGGACTGGGTAAAAAGTCCCACNCAGCAAGGACATCACAACAAAGCAGAAAATGTGTGCAACCTTTACTCTTCCCAACATGCCAAGACTGTAGAAACTACAAATATAAAAACAGGTGTTGAATTTATGACATGTTTGAACACTGGCCTTGCAAACAGAAGACAGTTGGTAGGAAATTAATTTATGTTCAAATTAAGTGAGCTGCCAGGGTCAAGGCTGTGTTATGACCACAGTTCATTCTCTTTCTTTTCTTCCTTGTTAATTAGATAAAATTACATGAGCTTTAGCACACTTGCAGTCTAGTTATCAAACAAAGGCTCACATTTTAAGAAAGAAAATTTAAAATTAATGATTACAACAAACAACCTTCTCATTGCTGACATGTATTCAGATTAATGGTTATTGCCCTAATTAATCTAAACCACTCATCCAGTGTAATTTGGAAGAGTGCAGCAAGGTTGACTTCTTTATGTACTTAAATTTTTCTCTTAACAGTTGTGGCAAGCTAATATACAGAGAAAATAAAATAAGTCAAATTTTAAACACACAAACTACAAGCTGGGCATATACCATAAGCAGTGGCATTCCAACACTTTAAGGAGAAGAAAAAAATCTCACAAAATAATTTTGAATAAAAATGACCGTTCCTCCCCCTTTGAAACCATGCCTGTAGGAGCCTCTCAAGAGCACTTTGATCATACTGATGAGGGCCCTCCAGACTCCTTGGGGAATTTCCAACACCCACCTCTTTATTTGCTCAGTCGGTCACAGGAAAAGAGGTTTTGTTGAAGATGCCAGCGTGTACTAGGCTTGTCAGGATGTCCCAGGCTTAACCCTTTGATGACTCTGACTGCCCTGAAGATACAATCTTCACATCACCATTTACAGCACTAAACTGGGACATAAGCCAAGTCCCAAACCTCCTAAGCTAACAGGATGAAAAATGTGCATGACCTGTTGCCACAGAAATATTCACTGAACATCTCGCAGTCCTGCAACAGTTAGCCTAAAACCTCTCTTATGCCCAGTGCCTTTTAAATCCAACGGATTCAGCTGTGAACTCTAACTCTTCTCTGATCCATACTACATAACACACTGTGAAGAGTTCTGTTCAACAGGACAGTTGAGTATTGTCATTTCTCTTGGCATAATGTCTCTAAACAATTACATTCTCATGAGCTGCTTTCACAGTTTGCTTTCCACAGAGATATATTCTAGGTTCCTAGAGAAATGTTATGCATCTCCTCTAAATCTACGACTTGCAGCGTGAGGAGATGGTTCTTTGTTGTATTTACGTCCATACCACATCAGCGTTTTTGTAGCAGCATGAATAGTATGTCTGATTTTGTGTGGTTAATCAATCCAGCTGCAACACCTGCTCAGAGCACAATATAGCTGGGCAGTAACTATGAAAACACATTCTTCTAAGAAACAGAGACACCGTTTGTTATTAAAGGTTACTATCTATTCAAACTAAGACCTGAGGCAAAACTGGGGTTTTGACAGCTTTCAAAAGGAATGAGTTTTGCCCTGTCTGCGTCTGGAAGCTGCTGTTACGCAGCACACTGGATACACATCCACATGAATATGTTAGTTATATTATACTTCAGCATCAGCTTAAAAGTTACTTTCAGATCAGCATAAAATCTAAGGGTTTTGCAAGCAGTAAGTTGGGTTCCAAACCAAAGCAACCACAGATTACTTTCCTACGGGAGTGGAAAACTCAGCCAAAAGCAAGTTTAGCTCTTCTTCACTGCTTGATGATTTCTGGTAGACAAGCCTTATTCCGTAGCCTCCCAACTAAGAAGACTCCCCTTGCTGGTTTTTAACCACTTCCACCAGCCAAGAATGAGAAGGCCAGAAGTCACATCAGGACAACAGAGTCGGGTCAAGAAAGCAGCAGAAGACGACAGCCATACTACAAGACTGGACAAGGGTCAGAAAAAACTAGAAACCAGCAACAGCCACAAGGAAAGCGTAGGAGGAGACTAAGAAGCTACACAAGGTGGAGACTGTACACAATAAGAGACTGGCATTAAGTGGGCTACAGGGGCAGAGGACAGAAAAAAGTACCGCATTATCACACCATTCCTTTTTTCAATATTAATCTTATTCCTGGTCAAAGCACTGGAACTTCAGGAAACCAAATGATTCGTGCAAGTGTTCCCCTTTTGCCCATTCTTAATTAAAACCAAAAAACAAACAAACAAACAAAAAGCCAAATACACACACACAAAACTCTTTCACAGTCCTAGACACAGCAGTAGCAACTTTTGGAGGAACAAAGACCAGACAGACTATATATTTTGACTACGTAAAGGCCTCAATTTCAGTCTTCACAATTCCTGCGGAAAGGTGTTGTGTGGTCATGCACTAGATAGCCAGTACCTTGGCCACAGACATGGTCTCATGGTTGTCATGGTTAGCTCCCTTGCCCCAGGCAGTCACACACTTTGTGGTTTGCCTTAACAGCAGGGGAAGAGACAGCATTTGATTAATACCGTGCTCAATAACCAGTAAGGTTAGTGTTCTGGGTACATTTCTTCAGCCTTGGCATGACTCACTTTCCGTAGCCACCTTCCAATCAGAGGCTTGGAGCAGTAACCAGCATGGAATTCAGTCACACCAGAAGCTCAGGCTACGGAGCAAGAGGAAGGTCCCAGCATCGGCAGCAGGAGATGGAGTAGCACACATGTTGGGTGAAGACTATGGAATAGCTGGAGACTTAACTCTCAATTTAATATACCGAGGTTAAACAAAGTGCAGGGATACTGTTCTGTGGTTGAATAAAGCCAGCCAGAACCAGACTGCTGAAAGAAACAAAAATAAAGTCCAGGCAGGAAGAAAAAAGCTCAGACTAATCTTCCACATGAATATCCTCTTCTTTCCCTTCACAAAAATATTTTTTTTTTCCCCCAAACTTGCCACCCATCTTTTTTTTTGGCTGTACAATATTTTAAGAATAAGTTAAATGTTTACTTGCTTCAGTTAACATGTATTTTCTACATGATTGAACATGAGACGTTACACAAACAAAAAAAAAATCTTTGAAACAGATATGGTAATGAAACAAAAGAATGCTCCATTTGGAAGTCAGCTCATAAATACTATAGAAATCTCTGTTACATGATCATTGGAAAAATAAAGAATCAAGGAGATTTGTGCATGCTTACTGGTTTAAAAGTAACCTTAGCAAAAATTTCCTAATTCTTGAAGCGAAACCCAGCTGAGATTAGTAGATTCAAAACATATACATCAAAAAACATTAAAACAGCTATTTGCAACAGCCGTACCTCTTCATCTTGGAAACCGTATCTGTGGACCACACCTCTGCTCAGCATTACCATTTTGGGGTACCTGACAGTATGCTGCTTGGTAGATCTCACAAGATAACAAAACATTTGAGAACTTTGAATAAGCCTATGAAACTTCATGTTTCATACCACATTTTCATTAGCAGTGTATTCCTGCATTTATCCAGGAGACTCCAAAACTGGCTTTTACACCGATTCCCTAAATATCGTACAACATGCCAAAGACCAACCTCAGTCCACACGGAAATATCAAGCCAACCTCCCCAACCTAGCTTCCAGACAAGGTAAGATTGAGGCAGACTGGCTATTACACCCTACTTGTGTTGAGATACTAGAGTGGATTTCTTGCCCATTCTCTCCTCGGGATCCACGTGATGCTTTACTTAATGTAACCGGAACTACGGGTTTACCTTTCAACCCAAAGATGGTAAAACCGTGTTCTCATGTTATTCCTGGACACCAGTTTAATTCTGTAAGAAGTATGCCATCTACTGATGCACTATTTACTATACCATTCTTCAAGTGCCTTCACGTAACCACTGACCAAGATCAATCTTAGCTGTGTTAGCTGAAAAGAAAAATAATATTCCATGAATTTACAAGAAACGACAGTGCTCTCAAAGCCAGTGAAATGTGTTTTATTTTAAGCCACTGCTAAAACAAGGACAAATTTAGTGCAACTTGGGAGTTCATAATCTGAAAACTGAATATAGTTAAATTACTAAAATGGCAGAATTCGTCACCATTATACAGTACAAGACCTTCATATTCATTGAGTACAGTTACATAAACATTTATAGTTATTCAAACTGCTTTTGGTATACAATTGCATCACTAACTGGGCTGTGAGTTACTGTAACACTGCACAAATAAGCAGCCGTTCCAGCAAGTTATAATAAATTTTAGTATTAAATACTATTCAGACCTTACAACAGAACAAAGGCCCTCTAAAACTACAACTCCAGCTATACAACAGGAATGTACAAAGATGGTACAAAATAAAGTGACTACAGTGGCTGGGGTCTGTACTTGCCTCTTCAGAGCTCAAGTACAGTAAATGCTCAACAGTAGTGGCCCTTGCTGAAAAGCCAAAATCCTTACACTAAAAATCATTCCCTATTCTTGTACTTTTCTTTGCAAATCAATGGTGTAAAATTAGGGGGTTTTGCACTGGTGACAGTGTTTACTACTTACTGTGTTCCCATCTCCAACAATATGTGGCTCTTTATAGAAAAGGTCCCAGATAAAGTTACGTTACAAAATGTAACGTTTAAAATCTGATAAAATTTTTGAGACCTACTTAGTCTCGGAATGTGGGTTGCTGGGTTTTTGGCTGTTTTTAAAAAAGCTTATACAACCTTTCAAAACTCAAGAACAAAGATACTACACAAATTGCATTCAAATACCTCTTAGCTACTTTTTCACATCCTCATTTTGAGACAGCAAATCCTCTTTAATTTTAGCATACAGGTTTGAGTTTTGTTTGGTTTTTATTTTAAGGCTCTATGCATACTTCTGTATTATTTATGTACCCTTTTCTAAATGTTTAAACCTGTTTTAAATACGGACACTTTTAATTGTTAATTTATAGAGGGACTACTTTCAAAGTGTTTTTTCTACAGAAGCTTACAAAACACCTGAACACTTTGATTTTTCAGAACACTGAATGTATTTATGAAGTGTTTGAGACATGGTGTATTCTGGAACAATAATACCATTGTATATATTTTTCTCAACTTAAAAATTAAATTACCAAGCCAGATTTCCCATACAGGAAAAAATGCACGATGAAACAAACTCTACCTTTTATATTTGTATATGAAGCAGAGTTGTCTGGTTTAAATGGACCAAAATGCAGCCCTTCATGTTTTTAGAGTTTTCATTTACACTTCTGTATTTGTGGTCAGGAGTTTTAAATAAACTCAGAAATAGCACAATTCAAGACTCGCATTAGCAAAAACAGCTTTCTCAGTAATATGGCAGACAGCACCAGTTAGATATAGTCACAGTAAGGTTTCCCAAAGATTATTAAAAGGGTTAAACTATAATAATTTTGCCAGGCTAGATTAATGCTTTCCTGATTTTGACACCCAAGGAGAGAAGTCAAGTCATCCAGAACAAATTTAAAATAATTTGTGTAGAAAATTCATTTGGGTTTTCGTTTGTTCTAAGTAAAAACGAAGTATTTTATAACATATTTTTCTTACGTGTTTGGAAACTATGCTACTTTCCTCAGAGGCTAATAAAGCAATGTCTTCCTTAATGCAACACCAATCAATAGTTACGCAATGTATTTGATCCGGTCTGAAAACAAGATTCCATTTATAAAAAATATTTTTAGCTCAACTGCTGTCTACTTCACTTTTTGAATAGTTGCAAGCTTTGGGAATCACACAATCTTCTGTCTTCCTCCAGGAAAGTAATTTAAAAGAAAAACCACTTCACCAACTTTATAAAACCCAACATTTTGAATAAATCAGTTAAAACGCTCTGGCTGTTCCTCTGGAGTTATTTTGTTAGGTTTTTTTTCAAACATACAGCTTTGTACATTTACAATGCCTTCAGTATCCTTCTCAATTTGCTTTTGGACATGTACAGAGACACTGCACTAGTATTACTGTATCCTCACGTCCTGATAGTCCACTTGGTGAGCAGGCAAGGGTCCAAAACCCGGAGCAAAATTTAATCCTGGGGCACTGTTTTTAGTCTTTTATTTTGTTGATGTTTCAATTTTATATGTAAATTTGTGTAAGTACGTTATCAGTGGGTTAAAGGGAAGATGTTACAGTCAGAGAATGGTTTCAAATTTTTGTCTGAAATGTTGACAGCCAACCATAAAAAAAAAAGGAAGGAAGCGGGGGGGGGGCGTATGAAATCCAGACAACTTTT